>Ga0114916_1000600_pt1 | contig 23335 bp, 17 predicted proteins | sample MalvirAntarct_66_FD_83501 | JGI IMG/M metagenome (GOLD analysis project Ga0114916, IMG submission 83501) | Marine viral communities from the Global Malaspina Expedition - Malaspina viral metaG Antarct_66 | ecosystem: Environmental > Aquatic > Marine > Oceanic | place: West Anvers Island... | reverse complement strand
GTATAGTATGAAAAAAGTATGAAAATTTTCACACTAACCTTAAAATGTGACCATTTACTACCTAACTTTTGTCAATACTACATGTATTTATTATAAAGAAAATAAAATATCTTAAAAATTATAAAAAATGGCAGACGGTAATAAAATATTTGTTTCTCCTGGGGTATATACTTCAGAGAAAGATTTAACATTTGTAGCACAAAGTGTAGGTGTTACTACATTAGGGGTGGTTGGTGAAACTCTAAAGGGTCCAGCTTTTGAACCTATATACATACAATCGTATAGTGATTTTACGACTAGGTTTGGTGGGACATCCCCGATAACCTATGTGGATTCACAAATACCTAAATATGAATTAGGCTATATAGCTAAATCGTACCTAAGTCAATCAAATCAATTATTCGTAACCAGGGTGTTGGGGTTAAGTGGTTATGATGCGGGACCATCATGGAGTGTTACGACTATAGGTGAATTAGATGGTACCACCTTAGTAGATAGTAGTTCGGCTATCACCCAACAGATATTACCTTTCTTTATTCCTTTAACAGGAACAAATGGTACTATTGGGTCTAATTTTTCTATGAATCAAAGTTTACACAATGATTTCTTCAGACAACTCCCTGGAACTTTATCAAGTCATTTTTATACTGGAACGTACGTAAGTGGTCAAACAACCACAACAAACGTAAACACGCCATTTACAGTGAATAATGGTACTACACTACCTAATTTACAAACATCATTTATAAATTTCTTTAAAGGAGGGTATTCACCAACAACAGTATCATCAGGGTCAAGTTGTTATATAGCCGGTCCAGGATATAGTGCAGGCACGATTCTGAACTCATGGAGTTGCCCCCTAATATACCAATACGGTTGTATACCTTTTGGTGTTGAAAAAGTAGCGACAGCTTCTACAGTCTCATCATTTTCTGCTGAAACATCAGCACTAACAGTAAGTAATATACTATCCACCGATTGTGATGATTTTTCATCTTACAAAAATGATGCATGGTTTTATGGGTTATTCGATTCCCAAAAATCTGATGATTGTTGTTCGGGGACAACTTATAGTGGGGCATCTTACCAATTATGGTTAAGTGGGATGTGTAATGATGGAGCAGTTAATTACTCGTGTACTGGAGTTACAGGAACAACAACAGCTGGAACTGCAGTGTATTCTGGTCAAGTTGTTTTAGATTTGATTACATATACTAAGGTTCAACCATACGTTGATTATGATGGTATGGTAGTATTAACATTAAGGTCTAGGGGTCTTAGTACTAAGGCTTCGGGTGGGCCGGTATACGCTTTAACAGCAAATACAGCTAGTTTTGGTTGTGATGGTGATTACTCTAAAGTACTAAACAACCCATTCGCTTCATTTGGGATAAGTGCGACCACTACAGGTGGTAATGTATACACATTTAAAACTTCTATGGCTAATACTTCACAAGATTATGTATCTAAAGTATTTGGTAGAAGTCCATTTGATAAGAAAGAATCTGAGGTTCCTTTATTCGTTGAAGAGACTTATCCAGCACTTTTAACTGATGGTTGGAAAAAAGGTAAGATTAGGGGACTACAATGTTGTTTAAAATACTTACCTTCAGCAAGAAACCCAATTAACACAAATACAATAGCTTGGAACATGAGTGAGTGGACAACACCAGAAACACCATGGATTGTTTCCGAATTACAAGGTACTGATATATTCAGGTTATTTAAATTTGTCTCAATCTCTGACGGGACAGCAGCAAATAGAGAAATTAAACTGTCAATCATAAACCTTTCGTTTGAAAGGGGTGAGTTTGATGTTATAGTGAGAGATTTTTATGATACGGACGCGAACCCACAAGTTTTAGAAAAATACACTAGATGTAGTTTAGACCCATCTAAGGTGTCTTTTATAGGTAGAAAAATTGGTACGTCTACTGGTGAGTTTGAATTAAAATCTAAATACACTATGTTATACCTTAGTGAAGGTTTAACGGATGGGGTATTTGTAAATTCATTACCAGCTGGTTTTGAGGGGTATAGATTTAGAGGTTATGATTGTCCAATTAACCCACACATTGTTTATAAAACAAAATATTATAAAGCTGGTCAAACAGTTTATGACCCTCCTTTCGGTAGTGGTACGGTTAATAACGCTACTATAAGTGGTGGTGAAAAATTCAGTAAAGTTTATTTGGGTGTTTCTAATAGTACTGGGGCAGCTTATGACCCAGATTTCTTTAACTATAAAGGAAGACAAGTACCTAGTACGTTATGTACCGCCTCAGATGGTGGTAGATGGAATGTAATAACCACAGGTTTCCATATGGATTCTGGTGCTACTGTAGTCCTAGGTGGACAAGGAACTTATTTAGATTACTCAGGAAGTACATTAAATGGTAAGTCCGTATTCGATTGTGGGGTAGGTCAATTTAATCATGAACCAACACTAAGTACTGAACCATATAAACAACTTAGAAGTCGTAAATTTACAGTCGCTCCATATGGTGGATTTGACGGTTGGGATATCTACAGGAAGACAAGAACAAATTCTGATGACTACAGAATGGGTTTAAGTGGGTTCCTAGCTGGTGCATGTACAACTACAGAATTCCCGACAGCAATTGGAGCTGGTACGTTTAAAAAACTAAGTAGTTCAGAAGCTAACACAGATTATTTTGCTTACCTAAGAGGTATTAATACATTCAGTAATCCTGAAGCTGTGAACATTAACGTATTTACCACTCCAGGTATTGATTACGTAGATAATTTAGGTCTGGTAAACGAAGCTATAGATATGGTAGAAACTGATAGAGCTGATTCGTTATATGTGGTAACAACACCAGACTACAATATGTTTGTACCTAATACTACAAACCCATTAAACCAAATAACACCATCTGAAGCGGTAGACAATTTAGAAGACTCTTTAATAGACTCAAACTATACAGCTACCTACTATCCTTGGATGCAAATAAGAGATACGTCGAACAATAAACAAATATTTATCCCACCAACAGCTGAGGTAATGAGGAATATAGCTTTGACTGATAATATTGCGTTCCCATGGTTCGCTTCAGCTGGTTACACAAGAGGTATAGTAAACGCTGTAAAAGCTAGAAAGAAACTTACTTTAGACGAAAGGGATACTTTATATGTTGGAAGACTTAACCCTATTGCGACATTCAGTGATGTTGGACCAATTATTTGGGGAAATAAAACGTTACAAATTAGAGAGTCAGCACTAGATAGAATAAATGTTAGAAGATTATTATTACAAACTAGAAAATTAATTTCAGCTGTATCAATCAGACTATTATTTGAACAAAATGATGATGTAGTAAGACAACAATTCCTAGATTTAGTTAACCCAATCCTAGACTCTATTAGAAGAGATAGAGGATTAACTGACTTTAGAGTGGTACTTTCTAATGACCCTGAAGAAATAGATAGAAATGAAATGAACGGTAAAATTTACATTAAACCAACAAGAGCGTTAGAATATATATTCGTAGAGTTCTTGATAACACCTACTGGTGCGTCTTTTGAGGATGTGTAGTATTTATAATAAAAATTAATTATGAGATTTAATAAACAAACTGTCACAGAGAGTCTTAACCACCCTAAGTCGGGTAAGAAAGTCTTTACAGATGGTAAAAAACAAAGTGTGGTTCTTAGTGAACAGCAATTAGATAGATTACTTTTACAATTAAAAGAATCAAATGAAGAATCTATAACTAACACTATAAGATACGCTTATAAGTTAATAAGAGAGTCAATCAAGGAGGAAGGTCTAGGTTTGAGTGTAGGTAAATATTCTGAAACTTTGGTTGAACAAGGTCAGTACAATAGGGACCCCGGTGTTGCAGCTGCTGAAGGTTTAGAGGTTGTTATAGATGGTATTAAGAAAGCTTATGATATGATTAAAGATAGTGATACTCGAAAGAAGTTAGCTAACTCTATGACTAAATTAGGTAATTTTATGACAATTACCGCTGAGTTAGTCGGGTCTGGGGCATCACAAAGAAACCCAAGAAGTTATGACGAAGTTTCTGATGACATGCCTTACCCAGAATTAGATGAAGAGGTTAATGAGGTTGCAAAACCAGACTTTTTAGATTTAGATAAAGATGGTGATACAGAAGAGTCTATGAAAAAAGCGGCTGGAGAAGTAAAAGCGGAGTCTAAAAAAGAAAGAGAAAAACTAATCCAAGAAGAAATAACTAGGATGAAACAAATAATAAAACCAATATCTAAAATATAAAAATATGAAAAAGATTAAATTAAAAGAAGAAGAACTAGTTAACCTAATACAAAAACTAGTTAAGGAGAATTTGAGTGATGGAAACGGTTCTAACTTCGGAATGATGGGAACACCTACCGATAAGTACAAAGATATATTCGAGACAAAGGACTTAGAGGAAGATTCTGAAGGTGAAGAAACTTATAACTACGGTGAAGATGAGGGTGAGGACAAAAAAGAAGAAAAAGGTCTAGAACGTGATGAAGAAATGGCACCTAAAGATAGAATTGGTGAGATAGAAAAACATTTGAAAGCACTTAAAAAAGATATGGGTTATGATGAAGACCGTGAAGACCGTGATGAAGAAGATACTGAATTTAATGAAGGTAAAGAAGGTACGTATATGGGAGCACCTAAGAAGGTAGAAAAAAGAGACACTTACGATGGTAAACCGGGTGAAGTTGTTGGGGTTGACTCTAACATTAAAAAACAAAGAAACGAATCTAGAAAGAAAAGACGTTCATTAAAAAAATAAAAAATATGGGAAATAAATTTACAGTAAGTGAGTCTGAAAAGGACCGAATTAGAGGGTTACATGGGATTAATGTAATTAACGAAAATAACACAATTAACGAGAATATAGGGATGGAGGTGATGAACTCTATTGATAAGGAATCCCCAAACGCTACAGAAGCTGACTATGATAGATTTCTTAACTGTCTTGACAGTTACAATATAGATGAGGATGTGATGGATAATGCAGAAAATTTTGTTAGAATGCAGATGCATGTTATGGGTAAGGATGTGGACGGACAGGATATTAACGATTCAAGAAACCCAGATTACTATAAAATGAAGATGGGATTAATTGTTTGGACTTTGGTTAATAATAAGTATGATATGTATAATAAAAAGAGTAACGAACCATCTACATGTGCTATGGATATGATGAATGAGTTTGGACTTGGGAACTAACAGTCACACCAATCTATAAAATATAAATGAAAAAACTTACTTTAACAGAAAACCAATTAACTGAAATAGTCTCTCAGATTATTAAGGAACAATCACGTAATTTAGATAGAGTAAAATCTACATCTACATCTACAGACGAGGAGTTAGTGGAGTTAAAGAAGATTCATTCTGATATAAAAGAGGAGTTAGGTAAGTCCAGGTCAAAGAATCCAATATATACAGATGATGAATTAAAAATAATTGCTGATTACTTAACCAGACGTATTAAAAGAGTACGAGATGGTGAACCTAACTCTGACTATAGTTCTATGAGAAAAGCCTTACATGGGAAAGAGAAAATTCTTTTACCAAGTTTAGAACTTATGACAGCAATTACGGATTCTTTAAAGTTAAAGTAATTAATAAAACCATATATAATCGAGGGTCCTTAATAGGGACCTTTTTTTATTCTATTAATTTACCACCATTAAACAATATTAAAACTAATATCATTGGTGCTAATAAAGGAGCTTTAAGAATGTGTGATATAATATAAAGTATGAACCATTTAGTGCTTGGGTTATCACCACGTCGAGACTCAAACGATAAATAACCACCACGTATAGTATCTTCATTAATTACTAAAAATACAAACATTAATATCTGAGAGATAATGAGGTAAAGGATAATATATTCTAACATAATTTTATTTTTTTAAGGGTTAAGGTTCTATACTATAGTATACGATTATATTATAGGTTAGGTTACAATTTTTTAAATCTGAGCTTGGTAAAGTAGTAATAGTTGTACCCATCGATATTTTCATATGTTTCTTGAATATAAATATTAATCACTTTATTTTCTAAATTAACTACTTCATAATTTATAGGTCTTGCTGAACCGCCTAGTAGTTGATAACTACCTGACACATCCTCAGTAACGGTTATGTTATTTGTTGTCACATTTAAACCGTAAGGGTATAATGAGTCACCATTTAAAGTAAAACTACCATTACCTGGGGTGGTATTCGGAAAATTAAAACACCAAGTAGTTTGATACCTAGTAATAGTCTCAATAGAAAATAAAGATACCCCATCGTGTCTTAAACTACTAACCGTACCACTACCGAATAAAAACACCTCGTTACTTTCCTCAGTATCTAGGTTTTGGATATACATGGTGCCACTCTGTAATGTCCAACAACCATCTAAAAAATTAGTTTCCACATACTCACCATTATTTTGTGTTGTTGGGTAACTTGTCGTACAGGGTGGGTACGGAGTCTCTTTTACACAAGAAACAAGAACCAACACTAGAGATAATAGATACGTTAAATTTTTCATAATACAAAGATAAACAATTAAAAGGAATAAACCAAATTATTTTATATTTATATTATATGTCAAAACAAATTATTATAACCAAAGAACAATTAAAAAGAATAGGTGGGTTGTTAAAAGAACAGAACAATAGTATTCGTGCGTACAGTTTTGATTGGGACGACAACATTCTTAGAATGCCTACCACAATCAAAATGTTAAAGAAAACTAGCGGTGGTTGGGACCCAATAGAAGTTGGGACTGACGAGTTTGCTTTAGTTAGGGATAATGAAGATTATAAATTATCTGATGGTGCTTTTGATAATTTTATAAATGAAGAATCTTTTTTAGTTGATTTACAAAAAGCTCTAAGTACCGAGGCGTTTGCACCATCATTTAGTAAGTTTAAAGAAGCTTTAATTTACGCGAATCCAATATCAATCATTACAGCAAGAGGGCACAACCCAAGAGTATTAAGGAAAGGTATGGACTTAGTTATTTCTAGTACCTTTACTGAAAGTGAGTTGGGTAAGATGTTAGATAACATACAACAAACATACCCTGAGTTAAATGGTAAATCTTCGGAAACTATATTGAAAACTTATTTGGATTCACACGAATACCATACAGTTACTTCTGAAATTTTTACAAATAAGTTTGGTTTGGAGGGTGGTTCAGCGGCAAATCCAGAAGAAAATAAAAAAATAGCTCTAAGGGACTATGTAACCAACATAGTTTCAAAAGCCTCACAAATGGTGAATGCTGGTGACGACAAACTATCTGTTGGGTTCAGTGACGATGATTTAGGCAATATTAACGCAATAATCCCATTCATAAAGGAGGTACTACAAGTTGAATTTCCTGATGTTGATTTTGTGGTTTACGACACATCAGAGGGTGGGATGAATAAAATAGTATTAAAACAAGTGAATTAAGATATTTTTTTAATTCCCGATATATTTATAATATATAATAAAAAACTAACAAAGTAAAAAATTAAAAAATTATGGCTGACTTATTAATGAAAATGCCGATACCCTACGAACCTAAGAAAAAGAATAGGTTTATAATGAGATTTGACTCGTCTCTAGGTATTAACGAATGGTACGTAGAAAGTACTTCTAGACCACAAGTAACAATAAATGCGGTAGAAGTACCTTTCCTTAACACATCTACATATGTAGCTGGTAGATTTGTATGGAACACAATAAATGTAACATTTAGAGACCCTATAGGTCCATCGGCTTCACAAGCATTAATGGAGTGGGTTAGAGCACATGCAGAATCAGTGACGGGTAGAATGGGTTACGCTGCTGGGTATAAGAAAGATATTGGACTAGAGTTGTTAGACCCAACAGGTGTTGTTGTGGAAAAATGGATACTACAAGGGTGTTTCTTAACCGACGTTAACTTTAATGATTTAGCTTATAGTGACGACGGTCTTGTAAATATCGCAGCCACATTAAGACCTGATAGATGTATCTTAGTTTACTAGTTAAAAATACATAAATTTTATAAAACCCTTTTATTAGGGTTTTTTATTGCCTAATCACTTGACTTCAATTAAATAATTACCAATGCTTATAGCGCAAACTGTTTAACATATACACATATAAATAAACAAATAGGTATTTACAAATATAATATATACATTAACTTATAAGCAATGCAAGAACAAATGGGACAACAACCGGAAACAATCTTACCCTATGATGTGGTAACACTACCATCTCAGGGACTATTTTATAAAAATAAAAAAAAGTCTGTAAAGGTAACATACTTAAACGCTTCAGATGAAAATTTATTAGCTACACCATCTTTACAAGCAAATGGTGAGTTGGTTAATACACTGTTAACTAGAAAGATTTTAGATAAAGATATAAATGTTATGGATATGCCAGAATGTGATAAAGAGGCTATTTTGGTTTTCTTACGTAACACAGCTTTTGGTTCCGACTATATAATAACACTAGTCGACCCAAAAACCAACGAATCTTTCGACTCCACAATTGATTTATCTGTTTTAAAAACAACCGACCTTGGTGTTGAGGTGGACGAAAAAAATGAATTTGAGTACCACCTAGAAGTATCCAATAAAAAAGTAAAGTTAGGATTTTTAACACCGGAAGATACTAGAATGTTAAAATCTATTGACGAAAAAAACAAAAACGCTCCAGTTAACCCGTATATGACCAAACAACTAGAATTTCTAGTAAAGGAAATAGATGGGGTACGAGACGCGATGACAATTTCAAACTATATACAAACAATGCCAATTCGAGACTCCCAATCTATTAGAAAAATAGTACGGAAGAACTCGCCTTCACTAGACCTAACTATCTCCGTGTTAACTCCGTCGAATGAAGAGATAAATGCGAGAATCACATTCGGGGTTGAGTTTTTTCGCCCTTTCTACGGCATATAGGAATGCCCTATTGCAAGAATTCTATTATCTAATGAAACACCTCCACATCTCGTGGACAGACCTACTAATGATGCCTACATTCGAACGTAGATTCTACGTAAATTTCCTAACAGAGGAATTCCAAAAAAAGAATGAAGCAATCCAACAAGCTAACAACAAGAATAAAAACAGAATGTAAATATTTATAATTAAACGAAAACTATGTTGAAGTTTATTAAACAATTATTTATTGAAGGGTTTTTATCTGGAGCAAAACCTTATTTTGCGTCTCACCCTGAATTAGGGGTCTATATAGGTATTTTTAATTATAAAGATGAGCCTGATAGACAGTCCCGTATTAACTCCATTAAAAAAATGGGTAAGTACGGTAATCCAACATCACTAAAATTAGCTAAGCTATTGGGTATAAAGAACCCTATACCATCATTCGTTTTGGATGCTGATGAACAACGTGAGGTGGATAAAATGATTAAGGAAGCATTTGCGGATGGGGTTAAACAAGGTAAAACAAAAACTGATGTAGGTGGTGGTAGTGCAGGTTCCATGTGGGAAAAATTAGGTAAAATAGCTACAGAGAGAACACCTAAAGAACAGGTTTCCACTGGAGACTTAGAAAAAATGGCTGATGTCCTTAAAAACATAAAGAACCTGAATTTAACTAATATGGATAATATGGAGACCATATTAGATATGTTAGCTTTAGAAGATACAATAAGACTAGACATATCCAAATCACTAGGAATGTCCAACGCACAATTGATGGATACTGTAGATGGGTTAACCGAAGCTGGGATGTCAGCTTCAAAATTAGGTATTACTGTTCACGACCTATTCGAGACATTCAAACAAATGTCCGTAGCGATAGACAGACTTACATATATATCACCAGAAACAACTGAAAGAGCCGCCTTACTAACCAAAACACTAGACGGTTTTGATGCGGGAAAATTTGCGGAAGCATTTGATACGGTAGGGTATAGTTTGGGTACAGCGATGGGTAAGGTGGATGATACGGATAACGCTATGTCTGAAATAATACAGACAGGTAGACAGTTTGGTGTTGTTATGGAAAAATTCCTAGGTAATATTGGGGACAATCTAAAATTAATCAATACGTATGGGTTTGAAAAGGGTGTTACTGGGTTAGCTAGTATGGTTGCTAGAGGACAAGCTTTAGGTCTAGAAATGAGTACGGTTACTAATTTAGCAGATAAATTCTTTGACCCAGAAGGAGCAATTGATTTCGCTGCACAAATGAATGTAATTGGTGGTGCTGTAGGTGATTTAGCAGACCCATTTAAACTTATGTATATGGCAACTAATGACCTAGACGGGTTACATTTAGCTATTACAGATACAGCAGCTGCCGCTGTACACTTCGACAAAGAAAAAAATAAATTCTCGATATCACCCGACCAAAGACGACAGTTAAAGGCAATGGCAGAACAAATGGGTATGAGTTATCAGGAATTAGCGGATACAGCTGTTAAGTCAGCTAGAAGAGCAGAAGTGTTTAACCAGATTGGGGACTTTAGTGATATGTCTAAAACTGACAAAGAACTAATAGCTTCGATGTCTGAAATTGGTAAGGGTGGTGTAGCACAAGTAAAAATTCCAGGTATTGATGAGATGGTTGATGTCGCTAATATAACTGAAGACCAAATGGGTTTATTAAGGAAAGAGGGTATGACCGATACTGATGTATATAAACAACAACTTACAGTAGCTGAAAAAGCAAATCAATACCTTGCAGCTATGGATGCTGGTATTAGATTGATGGTTAAAAACGAACTAGGGACCAAGGTGGATAAAAAGATTAGAACAGAGACACTAACACAACAAATAGCTAGTGGTATGCCAACCCTAACTGATGAAGATTTAGATAATTTGAGGAAAGGAAATTTAGACCAGATTGCTGGTAAAATAGCGGCAGCTGGTACTGCTGGAGCAAAAAATGCTCTAGATGAATTACAAAAGATGCAAGCTAACGACGCGATAATCACCCCAGAAGGTATAACCACATTTGATAAAGGTGATATTTTAGTAGCAGCACAAGCAGCAAATGTTAATCTTGGGGACGAACAAAATAGTATTGGTATGAGTGAAACACTAGGTAATAGTATAACCGAAAACAATAGTACTAGTACTAACAACACCACAACGATGAAAGGAGCTAAATTAGAATTAAGTGGGAATATTAACGTCAATAATGGTGAAGGAAAACTAAACGGACAAGATTTTTTAAAACTACTAAAAATGGATAGGGGTGTCGCTTTAGAAGCTAGTAAATTAATAAGTGACGCGATGGGACAAGGTTCGTAGCATTATTTCCCAAAACACTTTTACAAAATCACCTTACAATCTATTTATTATAAAAGAATAATAAATGTCGATAGGAACAAATACAGGAGGGGCACAAGCATTTGGTATGATAGGACCTTATAAACCTAACGTATCATCAACCGAAAGCATAAGGACATTTCTATTAGGTAAAAACTTACAAAGTTCTTATTTAGCAGATGGTAACCCCGTATCACCGTCTTTTGGTATACAACCACCAGGTAAACAAGTGGTGAGTGAAATCCACGAACAATCCGTAATAGACCAAAAGACAGTAGAAGAAATCGCAACACCAAAATTAAAAAGATTATTTTTAGATAATAGTTACGGTCCTGAAAATGGATATACCGACGTACAAACCATAAACGTTAGAAAAGTATTACCCAGAAGAGGTGTTGATTACATAACACCATACACACTACAACCCAAGTCGTTTGTCTCATCGGAGTACACACCAAGTGAAATACTAGAAACCGTAAACATAACCAACGGGATTATTAATACACTTAATAGTAAGATTTTAAACGACAGTGAACTACAACAAAGGTCTAGTGGGTTACTAAGAGAACAACTAGGATACAACCAAGGATGGTTTGAGAAAGATGTGAGTGAGACTGGTTCGTATTTTTTCAACGTAAGTGCAGCACCAGGAAAAAAAGAATTAACCGGTACAGATTACTTATCTAGAATAACTAACTTATATTACGGATACTCCAACATACCAGGATATTATTTTGGTGGTATATTTAAACCAGATATTAATTATTTGGTTAAAAATGGTGTTAGTATGACAGATACTTTTGGTAATGTACAGGCCACAGCAAACGCTCTGGTTAACTTACTAGGTGGTGGAGATAATATACCAACAACACCATCCTCAAGTCCAGCACCAAGTGACTCTTTTATAAACTATATGGGTGTTGCTCAACAACAAACACTATTTACTTCTCTAAGTTATAACAAATATAGACCAGATTATTCCAGAGTACGATTACGACAACCAGTAGAAAATGTTACACCACACTACTATGTGGGTTCCAAAGATTCTGACCCAAGTGTTATACAGTCCCCAATGGGAGCGATACCACAAGACGAATTTGGTAGACCAGTACTAGCTTTAGTTTACGGACCATCTACATTAGCTAAACAGTTAGAAACAGTGAATGGACAAGCGTTGTGGCCTTACTATATGTTCGGACTACAAGGAAGTGCTTATATTGATGGTGGTAGTTTAACTGGTGGGTGGACATGGATGGGTAACCAATCCTTTGCGTCGTTGGACGCACCATACGACCTACTAGCTACTAGGTCCTTTCAAAAACCAAAACGAAAAGGTGGGATATTAGACCAAACTCAAAAACTAATAGATTCCGCTCCATTAATGGGTGGGGCTAGAAGAAAACATGTTGGTCACGCTATAGACCAAACGTCAAAAGTGTTTAATGATGGGTATAAAGATATATCTAAAGGTTCTGGGGTTAGATTTGTGGATGAAACTAAAGGTGTTTTTGGTATTGGTGGTGGTTTAGTAGCGAGAGAATTTTGTAGGTCTTGGACAAAAGACAACCCATACTATAGGATGAACAACCTACAAAGACATAAAGGCAACCATTTAGGTAAGGCTGGGTCCGTACTAACAAATACGTTTAATTTGAATATAGCACCTATTTTTGGGGTTAATGTTGATGCAAAAGCAACAGAAAAAAATGTAAAAAAGTATATGTTTTCTATAGAAAACCTTGCTTGGAGAGGTACTTCAGAACTTTTAAAACTACCTAAATCTGAAAGAGGACCTAATGGTGGGAGGGTTATGTGGTTTCCACCATATGATTTATCAGTTGGTGACACTAGTTCAGCTCAATGGAACCCAGTAACTTTTTTAGGTAGACCAGAACCGATATATACATATAGTCACGCAGAAAGGATTGGGACCTTAGCTTTTAAAATTGTAGTTGACCACCCGTCAATACTAAATACTATTGTTGAAAATACACTAAAAGGTGTTCCTGACCATGTTGCTGACCAAGCAATTGAAGCTTTTTTCGCTGGGTGTAAAGAATACGATATTTATGAACTAGCTTCTATGTACCCTAATTTATCTGTAGATGATATCATTACCTTACAAAATGATGTAACAGCAGACTTTAACTCCGACGCGAAAGAAACACTAAACGAGAATGATAATGGTGTAAACTCCGCAGTACCACCAGTTGGTGACGAAGATGGTGACTTCCCTAATAGTGATGGTGGTGGTGGTTCAGATGGTGGGTTTCCTAATAACGCAAATGATACAACGGAGAATTCCTCCAAAGGGGACGCCGCTAGGGCCTTTAAAGACCAATCAGCAAACCAAGGAGATAAATTTACTAAAGAAGAACAAGACGCTCAAAACAATAAAGTAAAAAATGGGGAAACTAAAAAAATAGACACAGCAAAAATATTAGCTAAAATGTTAGGGGAAGAGAATTATTTTAACGCTTTAAAAGAAGATGACGAGTTCATTTATAATTCCTTAAAAAGACAACTACAACACTTTCACCCATCATTTCACTCTATGACACCAGAAGGACTAAACAATAGATTGAGTTTTTTACTACAATGTACAAGACCAGGTAAGACAATACCAACAGTGAATAGTGACGGTTCTTTAGATAGTGAAAGGGATGTAGATAATACCGCGTTTGGAGCACCACCTATTTGTGTGTTAAGGGTTGGTGATTTTTATCACACTAAAGTTGCTATTGATTCTGTAAGTTTTAGTTACGACCCACTAATATACGATTTAAATCCAGAAGGGATTGGGATACAACCTATGATAGCAAACGTATCTATGAACTTTAAATATATCGGTGGACAAGGATTGGAGGGCCCAGTTTCAGAATTACAAAACGCTTTATCTAATAATTTCTTTGCTAACACAGAGATGTACAATAATAATAGTGTTAAAACAACTTCAGATGGTCAAAAAAGTATTGTAGATGAACAAGAAGTGATATCAGAGTTAGAAACTGAACACGCTAATTCGGCGAATGGTAGTTCACAAGGTAATAGTGAGGATGGTGGTAGTTCAGCTGGTGACCCTGGAGGTAAAGGTGCTTGGAGTTGGTTTAAGAAAAAAGATTAAAAATTAAAAATTAAAAAATGGCACAAGATTTAAATTATAAAAACCTATTAAATAATTTTATAGACAGTAGTAAATTGTATGCTCTAGATGTTAAAACTAGACTGAATAATTTATTCTTATACTCCAGTATGGGAAATGTAGAAGAAATAATGTTTTCTAGGAATTTTCATAGTGGTACATTAGGTACAACCCAAGGAAGTTTAGTCGGAATACCAAACGAGGTTGTAAGTAGGATAACAACATACTATACAACACTTAAACAAAATATAAGTGGGGAAACCACTACAATACAAATAAAACTTAATGAGTGTTCACCATCTGACTTTGAAAAATTATATATTAAAAACGTACTATACAATACATTGGAAGAACAATTAAATGAGGTTATGGGTCAAACTATAACTGTGGTTAATAGTTTTAGGGAATTACAAGAAAAAATAACTAAAACTATTGATAATTTAAATTTTATAACAATTAACAGTTACGACGGTCAATACAGAGACCCCCGAGGAGGTAGGGTGGTAGCCTTACAATTAACAGGGACTACAGCACTAAATACATTAACAACAAGTTATAATACTAGTAATAGTTACTTAAATACATTTATAAACAATCACATAAACACAACATTTACAAAAAATTACCCATCGAACGAGGAATATCTTTTCTTCAGTCCACTTATGTATACAAATGAATCACTAGTATTTACATTTAGTAATAAAACAGAGTTAGAAAAATTGTTAAAATATAGAAAAAGTACCCTATACGATAATCTAACAAAAGAAGATAACTTAGGTGTGGGTGGGCTATGTGGTAGTACCCAAAAAAGGTTTAAAGGAAAATTAAATAAAATAATAATGCCATGGATAGATTATGACACCAGTTTGTTAACCCCTAGATTCACATCAAAGGTAGATTTAGGGTATGAAACATTGATGGGTAGTTTGAATAATTATTATGTGGACTTTAAAGTTGGTTATAGCATTAATACCGGATACACCTCAGAGAATTTAATTAGGACTAACTTACGTGATAAAAATGTGGGTATAACAGACAACAAATTCAACTATAAAATGGAACAACAATTGTACGTTAGTTAATATATGAGTTATTATAATAGATACAATGAATTTATTGTTAACGGAGATTTTATTATGGTCCCCAGCATAAGACTATCACCTAAATCTAGTGATAGAAAAATAGTTTATAAAGTTGGAAAAACCAGGTTAGATAAATTGTCCGAACAATTTTATACGTCACCATACTATGGATGGTTAATAATGCAAGCCAATCCAACCTATGGTGGGCAAGAATGGAATATACCAGACGGCACAATAATCACAGTACCATACCCATTAATGCAATCACTAGAGGACTATAAATCAAAACTAGACCAACACTTCCTCTACTATGGCAGATAAGTTAAATTCGACAAATATACTAACCACACAAATTGGTGGTAATGTTGTACTAATAGACCCGAATAAAATAGTCACATCAGATGGTCAGGTAAAAGATAGGATTGTAGACCAGGAAGATTTCGTGATGTACGCTAATTTGACCGCTAAAATTTTTCCACGTAGTAAATTATTAGTTGGAGCAGCGGCAGGTGATGAGATAATCGTAGAGATTGCTGGTGGGGATTTAAATTTTTTAAAACCAGAAGGTAAAAGTTCTCTGGATTCGGATTGGACTGAGGCTTTTACAAATCCAGACGTAAATAAAAAAATTAAAACCACAAGCAAAGCTGGTGTAGAGATATCCACGGATATACAAAATAGAAATGACTTCCAAGGGTTTGGAATAACTTCCATAAGTATTAAAGTAAATTCGTCATACATACCACAAGTAAGTATAAACTTTACTGATATTAGAGGAAAAACACTATTTGAACAAGCCAAAGTTAATACCCCATACACCGCTTTTTTCCACCTACCATACCCAACTTTTTTTCTAACACTAAAAGGTTATTATGGTAAAGCCGTACAATACCAACTGACCCTAGAAAAATTTATATCTAGGTTTGACCCCAGTAGTGGTGACTACTTAGTTACGTGTGACTTTAAAGGTAATCATATCGCTCTACTAAGGGATATAAATATGCACGAAGCTGTTACAGCACCATACATGTACCCAACAAGACAAGACCCAAGTAGTGGTAATATACAAATGACTAAGGGAAGACAGACACTTGGTGAAGTATATAGGGACTACCACACCAAAGGACTTATAGGGGATGATATTTTTAATAGACAGTATACTATAGTAGAGTTAATTGAAAAAATACAAGAGATAGATAATGATATGTCTGAGGTATTTGGTAAAGCTAATTTGGAGTCCACCACACATAAATTAGAATATACAGAAACTTTAAAGAAATTTAAAGAAGCTGTTATGGGTAAAAAAGGTTGGGCCGGAAAATATTTAGACACAAGACCTGAATGTAGGAGAGATTTAACTGTGGATGAACCACCATTAGAATCATTTAACCCTGATGGGACAATAAATCAGAACCCTTCTAATACGGGAAGAACAATTACTACTGTAGCATATCCATTAAAAGGTATGTCGGGGGCCACAACAGAAACAGACCCAACAAAAAGAACAGCTTTAAAAACCAAAATCAATACCGACGCTCAACAAGCATTGAACGCGATAACAAAAAAGTACGTAAAGCTAATGTCCCAAAATCCAACGTTTAACGCTAGAAGTGTGGAAGAGGATGGTAAATACGCTGTAAAAACTAGGTTTAGTGACTTATCTTACGATTTGTTTAAAAGTTCAAAAGTTACAGGTAATGTAAAAATTGGTACCATAAGTACCCAGTTAAACCAAGATGTAGCTCCTTGGTTTGTTTTTGAAGGTAAAGAAGATAGTTTTATGACAATATGGATTAAAACTAAAAGGTTATTTGAGAATAGAGGGGAACAACTATCTAACGACCTAAGTCTCAAGTTAAATAGTAGGTTAGAAAAATCTATAGGGTTTAAACCCACCATAAGAAATGTGTTTGCTATAATTTTAGCTGGGGCTGATACATTTCTTAAATTGTTAGATGATGTGCATACCGAGGCATTTGCACAACGTAAAAATGAACAAAGATTATCCGCAGCTAATTCTTCTGACGACACAATAAAAAATGTACCAAGAGACAAACAAATAGTTTATCCTTGGCCTCAATACTATAAAATTGAAGACCAAAAAACTGGTGGTGGGTGTAGTACCACTTCTTCAGTTTTAACATATCCGGGTGCTAGTGATGTTATAGCTAATACCTTAGCTAACGACAGTAAAATTTGGCCAGAAGTAGCTTTTGTTGAAGAATATACGAAAGCAACAAACTATAAATTCTCCAACTTCAATCCAACAGTGATTAATGTTGGTGTCGATAAAGACTTTACACCTATAAGTGTTGAAGACTGGCCACCAACTAATACACCATATGATGACCCAGAAGATGTAGAAATATGGTTTGAAATTCTAAATAGAGCTCAAGCAGTTACTTTAGCGGGTGGGGTATCAACAAGGTACGACCAATCATCAGTAGGGGACGTTGGTAGTTCAATAGCTGAACTAGCGAAATATGACGCTTTAAATTTATACAAAAGAATAAGAGACTACTCCACTAGGAAACAAATTTTTTTAGATATGGGAGGACTAGCTCAAATCTTAGATATTATAATGATAGCAGACCCTACTAGATTCCTTCTATATCAACAATATGGGGTTATTACACCATATGACGCAAAACCAACATTTACTATAAACTATAAACCAAACGGTTATACGGTAGTTGGACAAGAATTTACAGCTAATTTAAAAGCTTTACAGTTAGGTAAGTTACCTGGGTTGTGGGATTTAGCTCCTAGTATTTTTGGTCCGTGGGTCAGAGCAAATTTTGCTAATGGTGGTGATTTAGGTAGGTCCCAAAACAAGTTTTACGGAATATCAAAAAACCTAACCTACGATATATTTGAAAAAAACGTTTTAGCGGACATATGGACCACACTATACCTAACAAAAGGAAAATACAACTCAAACGATTTTATAGACCAAGACCAAGAACAGGTGGTTGATAGGAGTTATGAAGCATATAATCTTAATGGGGTAGATACTGTTGATGAGGTATATGAGTCTTGTATAGCCCACAAACTAGTGACAGAAGGGGAAATACATATCAACCCATCAACAACACCACCACCAACAACCCCAATAGGAACCCCAACACAAGTAGGGCCAAGTACAAATCCAACACCAGCGAGGTTAACGTCAATGTTAAATACACCCTATTTTATTAATTCATTATTATCGGGTGTTAACTCTGAAAAAAATAATCTAAGCCCTGAACCATATACCCAATCAGCTTACTTATTTTTAAATTCATTACCACTACCTACTTTAAGAGAAAAAGCTTTATATCTTAATCCTCAAGGGGGTGTAGAGGGAGAGCAAGAATTTGGGGACTACATATCGTCCATGTTTAATCAAATGCCTGCTGTCCATAAAATACCAGTTTCATTAATGTTAAAAATAGGTTCTGTGTGGTGGAGGTATAAACAACAAGTACGAACACAGATAGACCCACTAAGTTCAATATGGGGGAATGTCGGGTTTGTGGCTCCACTTAGTTATGTAGGCCCAGCAAATATCTATGATGAGATTGGCGGTAACCTAAACACACCCAACTACTACAGTATTAATCTAAATGGTAATAATTACCCTTACACAACCCAACAACCAGCCACTAATATTATGCAAGTTGGTGTTTATCCAGCTATAATAGACGCAATAAATTTCATAGCTACCGGTGTGGACACTTATAATAATGTTGGTGTGGGTCAGGTATTAAATAACCTACTTGGTCCAGGAATCCCACTAACAATAAAACCAAATTCCAATCTAAAGTATACAGCAACAGATGGTACTGAAGTAAACTTCTATGATGTATATTTGAATTCAGCTAATGTAACCAACCCAACTACAACTATTAGTGAGGTAAACCAACCACAACAAAATAATTATCACATTCTTTACCCATCATCAGGTGGGTTAGACCAAACAGACGCAAGTACTTATGACGCACCAACTTTTGGTAATACAGCTTTACATAATGGAGCTTCAAGAATTTTATGGGGAGCTTCTAATTATGGTTATTTTGAACATCGTCCAGGGTTCCAACCTACAGAGTCCCAATACTTTAAAAAAATAGATAACACAAAAAATGAACAAGAAGCTTGGGAATTCAGAGAACTTGGTGATTACTCCACTATTGAAGTACTAAAGAGTGTGTTTAATACCGAACAATTAGATGCTTTTGAACAAGAATTTTTAACCTTCTCAACACCACTAGGTTCTACTAGTCTGGGGGGTTCTTTAAAACAAATAATTAAAGAATTAGTGGTTGTGGAAAACTCATGGATAGACACAGTCGCTCCGACTGCTTGGGGGACAGCATTTGGTAGTAGAACGTTAGCTAAAGCACAAATACTAAAATTCAACACCTCAATGTTCCATTTTTTAAATAAAAAAGTTGAGTACATTCATAGAACAACCACCAACCTAGACCTAGTAGTTGGTAATGAAACACTATTACAAAGGTTAAATCTAATATACATGATAAATAATAATGAATCTACCGATACGAATTATAATAATATATCAGAGATTTATGGTCTATACTCCTCAAGCGTAACCCCAATCCCAGCTACTGGTAGTTTAGTTGGGTTCCCACTTAACCCACCACCGTACCAAGCAGTGAGAATATTTGTTGGTGAATTCTATGCTGGGTCTGACCCACAGTTTGCACAACTAGTACCAGAAAACCTAGCAAACCCAATATATGATTTTTTTACCACAATTAATAAAATAACCCCAGATGGTATTGAGTTTAACGCAGCTAACGTCCAAGCTTTTGCTCCCTTTATTAGGTTATATGCGTCTTATGTGTCGTTAAATGGTGTACTAGCTAATGGAGCTGCAGATTTTTTAGATATTCTAATGGGTAAGGTAGATGAACTACAAAAACCACAAGAATTGTATATGGATACTTTATTATTGGAAGTTAAAAAGTTAATAAAGAAAAATATTGAAAAAGACGATACAACATTAGCTATTATAACTGATGACCGACCAGAAGTTAAATCTGACGACCTTAAACTAGAATTATACAACCAATTCAAAATAATTAATGACAGATGGGTATCAGGAACAAATCTAACAAAACAAACTTTATTTGAGAAATTTTTATTCCTAGATAGAGGAAATCAAGATATTGGGGATGAGGCAATTATTAATATTTGGGACATACTAAAACTAGACTCACCATTTAGTGAGACTAATTCTAAAACCCTAACACAAAGTGTTGCAAGTTACATTAGTACAATACTAGGTAATAATTACTTTAATTTTATCCCATTACCATCTTATATAAATTTCTTTAATGTAGAAAAGAAAGGTTTAGATACACAATTACAAGGAAATGCAATGTTTGGTACCTTTAAAACTGTAGATTATATAGACTCTAGTCCAGCATTCTTATGTCAGTATGTTGGAAAACCGTCATCACAACTAAATGTTAAAACACCTAATAATGGTTATGAAGGAGACTCTTTTAATTTCTCAGCACCAAACAACCCATTAATAAGTGATGAGTGTGGTAATAAAAAACTATCTAATAAGGTAATGGGATTCAATGTAGATTTCGGAGTCCCAAACCAAAATATTTTTGAATCAATAACCCTAGACCAATCACAATTCCAGAATACCGCGGAAAGTTTTAAAATACTACAAAGTATGGCAGACTCAGGTGGTGGTGGAGCAACCTCACCAGCATCAGTATCGTTATTTAATGTCTACGCTAGTAGGTCCTACACAGCAAAGGTAACATGTGTTGGTAATGTTACAATACAACCAACACAATATTTTCAGTTGAGATACCTACCAATGTTTAACGGACCTTATTTAATAACAAATGTGGAACATGAAGTAAGACCCAATACTATTGAAACAAGTTTTGAAGGGGTAAGAGTACCACGACCAGTACTACCGAACATCAAAGACCTAGTACAAAGGGTTAATAAAAAATTATATGAAAAGGCAGAAGAAAGGTTAGGTGAAATACCTATAGATTTATATTTTGACGCACTAAGTGCTACACGAAGTCAAAAAAAGCTAGACGATACTAAAAATAATTATATCGCAACTGCAACCACATTCCAATCACCAAGCATAGTTGCTGATAATGTAACTTGGGAGGACGTAACAATATCCGCTGGAACTTTTACTGTAACACCTAATGAAGACCCAGAAAAATCACATTTAGGTGTGGACATATGCCCAACCTCAGATAAATTACAAGAGGCTAGTGACACAAACGGTGGTATACTAGTGTACCCATCCATACATGGGTTAGTTACAAAAGTTGTTGATGGGTGCAAACCACTAGAAAAAGAAAATAATTGTGGTAAATACGGAAACTACGTAGAGATTAAAACCAATATAAATACTAACCCGAATGAAGATGAGACAGCTTATTACCTTACTAGGTATGCTTTCTTAAGAGAAGGGGTTTCAGTAAATATTGATGATGAAATTTTAAGGAATGAAGTTGGTGTTGGAGCAGGGAAGAAAATTTTAGGTAAAATAGGTAATAGTGGTCTATCAAAAGAAGTACACTTACATTTTGAAATAAAAAGGGGTGTCAAGAAAAAAGATAAAATAATAGAACATTATTTAAATCCAACTTACTTCCTACCTAGATTTATAATCAGAAACAACTAACGTACTGGGTTTTATAAAACAGAATTAGATAATGTTGACTATTAATGAATTTACATATATTTATAGATATATAAAAACTATACAATTATGATTACAGAATCACTTAAACAAAAATTAGGAAATTTCATAGGTAAGAAAACTGATAATGTTGTGGAAAATGGGCAAACTACTGAAGGACAACAAGTTTGTGATTTAGACACTGGAATTTGTTACACCATTAAAAGTAGAGATGGTTTAATAGAAAGAGTAGAAAATAGTATTAGAGTTAATAGAAAAGTACAGGTGGAATCACCATCAGGACAAGTAAAACAATTATTAAATGGGTAATAAATTAGAAAAACAACTATTAGGTGAATTAAAAAGGTTCGCTCAAATAAATCATAATACAACCAACCTAACTGAACAAAACATGGCCAGTAATAACGGTTCCGGTTTTCTAAAAGACCAAGGGGAATCTCTTAGGTTAAAATCATTTTTAAATCGACAAAAAGACTTAGGGGAACAAGAAGAAGATGCTGATTTAGATTTGGAGTTAGAAGTAGAACCGGATGCCGATTCTGAAGAAGTAGAATTTGGTGACGAAGTAGCGACTGAAGATGGTGAGGACGAAATTATGGATACGGATATTGATACAGAAGTGGAGGATGTCGAGTTAGATGTGGATATTACCGATGAAGTTGAGGATACAACAGAATTAGATGTTACAGCACTAGTAACTAAACAAGACGAGGTTACCGATGAGTTAGATGACCAAAAAGATATATTAACTAAGAACACCCAAAGCTTAGATGATTTAATGAGTAAACTAACCGACCTAGAATCACACCTTAGTTCTATGGATAATATGGTTAGTAAAATTGAAGACCTAGAAGGTAAATTGGAGGAATTCAGACCAAAAACGGAAGAAGAAAAATTAGGACTTAGAAAATATGATAGTGGACCCTATAATAGAACACTAAGTGATTTTTTTACAGACAAAGAAGAAGTTTTTGGTAAAACAGGAAAAAAACAATATGTTTTAACACAACAAGAAGTAGATGACTACAGTGATGTGGACATCCAAAAAAGCTTCACATCCCCAGAAGAAGAAGAGGAAAATTAAACAAAACTTCATTTGACATACTAAAACTATATTACTATACTTAGTTATATGT
>Ga0114916_1000591_pt1 | contig 23656 bp, 17 predicted proteins | sample MalvirAntarct_66_FD_83501 | JGI IMG/M metagenome (GOLD analysis project Ga0114916, IMG submission 83501) | Marine viral communities from the Global Malaspina Expedition - Malaspina viral metaG Antarct_66 | ecosystem: Environmental > Aquatic > Marine > Oceanic | place: West Anvers Island... | reverse complement strand
TTTCGGTCCAAATTAACAAATTGCCATTTAAGTCCATCGATTTCAGCCGTTCTCATTGCGGTAAAAAATCTCACAATGTAATAGTCTTTAAAGTCATCACGAACTCTAGACAAGAAAAACTGCACTTCAGCCAGTGAAAAAGGTTCAATAGCTGTTTTATCAATTTTTAACGGTTTGATATTGATAAACGGAGTAGGGAAGTCAAAGCGCATAGCAGCTTCATTTAAAATGCCACGCAAAGGTGTCATCACATGATTGATCCAATCATTACTGAGCTTATTCGAATGCTTTCGCTTAGGTTGAATAATACTCGCGCGGTATTTGATAATTTGTGGCCGTGTTATTTGGTCCAGGTTAAATGAACCAAACTCAGGGATTAAATATTTTTCAAAAATCATAGTCACATTTTTATTATGGCTAATCTTCCAATGAACACGGTTTTCAGCAAGCCATTCGCTAGCGAATTGACTAAAAGTGGGAATATTAAACAGTAAATGCTCCGTCGGTTCTGGTTCACTTTCTTTGACTAACTTGATTTGGTCGTCATATTTTTTAAAATCCTCACAACGTTTACTATCAGGAAATATATCTGAGTAAACAAAGCGATCCAATCGGATTTGAGCTTCTATATTACGTAACACACCCTCTAACCGACTACGGTTAAGCTTGGTATCATTTAAAGACGTCTGTTCACGACATCGAATACCCTGATAGTAAAAATCAAAAAAAAGTTTTTGGTTACGAGATCTGATACTAGCCATGACAAATACCTCCCTTAGCCATAGGAATAATGACCTTTTGAGTTTGGTATCTGGTGTGTTGATACAGTTCTTTTTCTATCTGTTCCCACACATAAAAAATTTTTCGTGATCCAAACGGCCTAATGTAATGAACTCCTTCAAAAAAAACCTTGTCCTTCAATTTACTGTTGATGTAATCTGGATTGAATTTTATGAGTGGTGAAAGCTCTTTAGCAGTAAGCAGTGTTTTTGGCTGTAAACTCATTTTTGTATCCTCACAAGAAACTTTAAGCCAATTTAACCATATTTGAAGTTTCTTGCAAGGATACTTTTGATAATATTTAGATATAAAAACATGATTAAATATAACCTAAAAGAATTAATAGCTAAAAAATCATCAATAGAAAAACGAAAAATCACACTTGATGAAGTTGCTACGGCTGCTGGTGTGAATAAGGCTGCTATCTCTAAAATGTCTTCTAATACCAATTATTCGACAACAACGCGCACACTTGATGCTTTGTGTATTTACTTTGACTGTAAAGTTGAAGACATCATTGAACATGTAAAGCCTTAATTTCTGAGCCTTGTTTTAAAATTGCGTTTCAAATACTGAGAATAATCTTTTCTAAAATACATTAAAAAATTTGTTTGATTACCTTTTGTTCATTGAGCAATGAATTGACAAGAGTTTTTACTGAAATTGTTGGGTATGTAAGTTATCATATTGACCATATTACGCATCTTGTCGAGCAATTTTTAATCGACTAAACATAGGTTTACAATCAGATATGGAACCATCTGAAACACTGATTCAAATCGGCTTTAAATTCGGTAAAAATGGTGCCCATTCAGCACGTAGTATGATGATTGAAGAGTTGTCATTGTTACTATTTTCATGCCCAGAAAATGCCACTCGTCAAGATTACGAAAAAGACATCGTTGAGTTTAATATTCTGCATAAGCCAACTGAAAAATCACGCAAGCTAACTTATCGTCACTTGGTTGATCTCTATGGCATCTCGTTAGATATTCCGTTGTTTAAGGTTTTACGAAAGTGGTGGGAACTTTCTGACGATTCACGCGCCATATTAGCCTTACAGCTTGCTGTTGCACGAGACCCTATATTAAGAGGTTCAGCTGAACTAATTCTAAACCTTGAACCAGGTGAGCATATATCCCGAGAAACAGTTGAAGCCCATTTGGCCAAAGATGATCCCGATCGCTTTAGCCCAGCCTCACTAAAATCATTTGCTCAGAACATTAACGGCACTTGGACCCAAGCAGGTTATTTGATCGGTAAAGCAAAAAAATACCGTGCGATACCAAAAGTGACCTATATCCATGTTGCCTATGCATTATTTCTCGCGCATTGTAATGGTCTATCTGGCCAGAGAATGTTTGATAGCTTTTGGTGCAAATTGTTAAACCAAGATAAAGCCAGGCTTTTTGAATTAGCACATAGTGCATCACTTCGAGGCCTTATCAACTTCAAGCAAGCCAGTGAAGTGGTCGAAGTGACGTTTCCAAATATTGAAATACCTAAGGTGTAGGTAATGTCAGATAGATTATCAAAACTGTTAAACAGCTATGAAAGTCATATTAGCCTTCCATGGCCATCAACTGTGTCAGCGGATGAACGAACCATTTTTTTGGTTTATCACAAAGAAGATGAGCTAAAACTAAGAGCCCGAATAGGCGAGTTTGAACAGGCCACTACGCAGTATAGTCACCCGTGGACGCTATTGGACTTAACCAACAGCTTTGAAACATGGATGGCTGACCAAGATTACAAAGAAACCTATTTTGAAGACCCTGAATACCTTACTGGGCTTTATGGTGACTTTGCTGATGAACTTGTTGAGAGTCTTAAAAAACAGTTTGTCGATGACCAAGATGAAAATGAAGTCATCGCAATGTTAGGTTGCGGTACATTATTTGGTTTTGCTTCAGTATCAGGGCTTGTTGAAGCCGTGGCTGAACATGTAAAGGGACGCTTGGTGATATTTTTTCCAGGCGAAGTACATAACAATAATTTTCAATTACTAGATGCAAAGGACGGTTGGGGATATCACGCCACCGCAATTTCAGCTAATTCATAGGGATCAAGGATGTTAAACCGTGAAATTTTTATAAACGACCCAATCAATAGTCGTTTAGCTAACAATGGTGTTGCACAAGTCAAGGACGATCACTCAAAAGCCGCGCTTGAAACACTCGAATACGAATTAAGAACCTTTGTGTGCGATGGGGCTTACGCTAAAGGTATGGACAGCATTTTAAGTCACTACTTAAGTGCGGTTAAAACCAATAGTGAACAACCAGGTGTGTGGATCAGTGGATTCTTTGGTTCTGGTAAGTCTCACTTAGCAAAAATGCTACGTACTTTATGGACTAACCAAACGCTAAATGATGGAAGCAATGCACGTAGTGTTGTGGAACTGCCTCCTCACATTGCCGCATATTTTGATGAGCTATCATCACTAGCCATTAATCACGGTGGTTTACATGCCGCATCAGGCACACTCGGTGCAGGTGTTCGTGACCAAGTGCGTATGGCATTTCTTGGCATTATCTTTAAATCTGTCGGTTTGCCAGAGCAGTATCATCTCGCACGTTTTGTTATGTGGTTAAAAGCAGAAGGCGTATTAGCTCAAGTACAACAATATGTAAAAACTCACGCAAAAGCTAAAGACGGTGTCGATAGCTGGGACAAAGAGCTTAAAAATCTTCATGTATCTCCAATACTGTATACCGCCATATTAGACGCGATCCCAGGTTTTGCATCAGACGCCAAAGAAGTGCGTGAGATGCTTCGTTCTCAATACATTATTGTAAAAGATGTCACCAACGATGAAATGGTATCAGCTTTAGTCGATGCAATATCTGTTGATGGTGAACTACCGTTAACCCTTGTCGTACTTGATGAAGTACAGCAGTACATCAGTGATGATGCCCAGCGGGCGTTTGATGTTCAAGAAGTGGTAGAAACCTGTAGTGGTGCAAGCGCATTAAAATCTAAATTACTGTTTATCGCCACAGGCCAAAGTGCCTTATCGGGTATGTCTAACTTGCAACGTTTATTAGGCCGTTTCCAGGTGCCGGTGCAACTTGAAGACACCGACGTGGATTCAGTGATCCGAAAAGTGATTCTGCAAAAGAAAAGCTCGGCAGAAGTACAAGTTCAATCAGTTATTGATAACAATCTAGGTGAAATATCACGTCACTTGCGTGGTAGTACCATCGAACACAATAAAGACGATGAAAAATGGATGGTAAAAGATTATCCACTTTTACCAGTCCGTCGTCGCTTTTGGGAGCGAATTCTTCCCGCACTAGATAAAACCGGTACCGGCTCTCAACTGCGCAATCAACTACGTGTGGTACATGAGGCTGTTAAAAATACCGCGGAAAAAGAGTTAGGTTATGTGGTCCCTGCAGATTTTATATACGACCAAATTGCGACAAATCTGCTACAAACTGGTGTCATATCAAAAGACATTTACGAAACCATTAGTCGTAAAAAAGCGGGTAATGAAGATGAGCAATTACAAGGTCGCTTATTAGCACTTATTTTACTCATTAGTAAACTTCCGAGTGATGTCGAGTATGGCATTCATTCAACGGTAGACAGCTTAGCGGATTTATTATTAGAAGATTTGCAGCAAGATAAACACAAACTGCGCCCAATCGTACCCAAAATGTTGCAAGTGCTTGAGGATGAGCATTTGATCATGTCGATGGAAACCACTGTAGGGCAAGAGTACCGCTTACAAACGGTTGAAAGCCAGGCTTGGTACGATGAATTTCGCCGTCAGGAATCAGATGCAATCGGCAATCCACAAATGTTGGAGTCTGATCGTTCTAAAGCAATTCAATTTTATATACGCCAGCAAATATCTCATGCACGCATTACCCAAGGCTCTATGATGGAACCTAGGGTAATTACGGCCATATTTGAAAGTGAACTACCGAAAGATGCCGATACAAAAATCTGCGCTTGGGCACCAGAAGTAACAGAGAAACAGTTTAATGACATATCTCGGGGGAGTGATCCTGATGAGGCAACTATCTTTATTCATGTGCCGACATCACATCGCAGTGAATTACAAGCGGCAATCGTCTCGCTTAAAGCGGCTGAGAGCACCTTAGAAATTCGTGGTGGTGCCACTACCGACGCAGGTAAAGAAGCCAAAAATGCCATGGAAACTCGTTTGCGGGATGCCGAGCGAACTAAAAATGCATTGCTAAAAGATATCTTCTCGCAAATTCAAGTTCGCTTAGCAGGTGGCCAAGAGGTTGAAGGTGAAACCCTAAAAGATCAAATTCAAAATGCCGGTGAAATAGCCTGTCAGCGCTTATATCATAAATTTAAAATGGCTGATGATAAAGGCTGGGCTAAAGTGTTTGAGCGTGCCAGTAAGCATGCTGATGCCAATGCACTCGAAGCTATTGGCCATAATGATGATGCTGATAAGCACCCAGTGTGCGCCGAAATAAAACGTTTTATTGGTTCAATGAGGCCAGGTAAAGATATTGTCGACAACTTCCGCCAAGCGCCTTTTGGTTGGAGTAAAGACACTATCGATGGTGCACTACTTGCTATGGTAGCAGCCAATGTCTTACGTGCAGCAGATAGCCAAGAAAGAGCGGTAGACGCTAAAAAATTAGACCGTTCCTCTATATCGCAAACAAAATTCCGCCCTGAAAATGTCACTTTATCAAAAGTACAGTTAATCAAGGTGCGTGGCGTGATTAGTACTTTGCATGAGCAAACATGCAATGCCGGTGAAGAAGCAACCAATCTACCGCAAGCCATTATTAATGCTCGTAACCTTGCTCGCCGTACGGGTGGTGAAGCACCACTACCTATGGCGCCTAGTACTAAATTGCTCACTGATTTAGAGATGTATTCTGGTAACGACCAGTTACAACAGGTGTTCGATAATAAAGATCAATTACTCAGCGACTTTGCAGATTGGCAGGCTTTAGCAGATAAAGTTAAAGCTCGCCAAGCGCGTTGGAGTGATTTTGAACTTGCACTTAAGTATGCAAAAGATTTAGACATTTTTACTGCTTTAGATAAAGAGCGCCAAGCGATTATCGCTAATCGCAGTTTATTAGACGATCCAAATCCAGTAGATACCTTACTCAAGCAAGCGGTTAATGGCTTACGCGACACGCTAACGAGTAGGTTAAGCGATTACCAGCAAGAGCATAAAGCTTGCATGCTCGAGCTTGAAGAAGATGAACACTGGCAAAAGCTCGACGAAACCAAACGCAATGAATTCTTAAAAAAACGTCATCTCGATAAGATGCCAGAAGTTAATGTCAGTGACGCAGCTGGCGTGTTCGATTCGCTTGATGAGATAAATTTTGATCAATGGCGCGATAAAACAGCAGCGTTACCGGGAATATTTAATCAAGTCCTTAAAGATGCCATCAGCGAGTTAACCCCAAAAGTCAGGTATTACAAACTCAATAAGCCGTTAATTGAAGACGAAACTCAGCTACAAAACTGGCTGGATAAAGTCGAGCAAGAGCTACGAGCAGAGCTCGCCAAAGGACCTGTGGTGCCATCTTAATGGTGCATTTACTTACTATATCGTATTCAGCCGCTCACCCTTGCGCTATGTGGTCATCACACAAACAAGGGTTTATCACATACATGGCTAAAGAACTTAAGAGATAACTATGCGCAGTTCACTCGATAAAACATTACGTAAAAAATTAGAGACGACAGTAGAAAACGCTCGCGAGGTGGTTGAAGCCGCAGTTACAGATGCACTAACACGACTCGGTGTTGCTGATACCCAGGCACCCAGCTATTTATCCGATGATGAGCGTAAGCTGCGTAACGCATTGCGCGCCCATGCTCGCCAGTTAGGCGATAAGCTCGTGGGTAGCGAACAAGAAACCGAATCATTGGTTAATGAAATGGCATATGAGCACTGGCACCGCATGCTGTTTGCCCGCTATCTTGAGCAAAATAATCTACTCATGTATGAAGGCACCCCGGTAACACTGGATGAGTGCAACGAGCTTGCCGAAGAAGAACCCGATTGCAAAGACGGCTGGGAACTGGCAGGGCGTTTAGCGCAAAAAATGTTACCGCAAATCTTCCGTGCCGACTCTCCAGTATTTGAGATTAAGCTATCCATTAACCATATCAATACCCTCGAAAGCCTCATCGCTGAGTTAGATTTAGCCACTTTCCAAGCACAAGACAGCCTGGGTTGGTGTTATCAGTTTTGGCAAAATAAAAAGAAAAAACAGGTTAATGAGTCAGGGGTAAAGATTGGTGCCAAAGAGTTAAGCCCTGTCACCCAGTTATTTACCGAACCCTACATGGTCAGCTTTTTGCTCGACAACGCTCTGGGCGCCTGGTGGGCCAAGCGCCGCTTAAGCAGCGATGACTTAATCCGCGCTAACAGCGAACAAGAACTGCGTGAACTTGCCGCTATTCCTGGTGTGTCACTTGAGTATCTTCGTTTTGTTAAGAATAAAGGTGCCTATAGTGAAGATAAAAGTACCCACAGCGAACAGAATGAGGGCAGCTGGAAGATTGCAGCGGGGGGGGTTGACAAATGGCCTGAGAATTTAAGTGAATTAAAAACCCTCGATCCCTGTTGTGGTTCTGGTCACTTCTTAGTTGCTGTATTTTTAATGTTAGTTCCAATGCGCATGCATCTTGAAGGCTTAACGGCTAAAGAGGCGGTTAATGCAGTATTGCAAGATAACATTCATGGTCTAGAACTCGACCAACGCTGCGTCGAGCTGGCTGCTTTTGCCTTAGCACTGGAAGCATGGCGATATCCAGGTGCAGGCGGTTATCGGGTATTGCCTGAGTTGCAACTGGCCTGTTCAGGGATGTCGATTAATGAGGCGCAAAAAGAGTGGAAAGACTTAGTTAAAGGCGATGAAGCACTAATAGATGCCATCACCTGGATGCAACACACCTTTAAAGATGCGCCCATATTGGGTAGCTTGATTGACCCAACTAAAGCGTTAAAAGAAGGCCAAACACCACCATGGGAGTTATTGCAAGATGCGTTTATCAACAAGGTTGAAGCCAGTAGTGGAGCTAAAATCACAGCACAAGGATTGGTTAAAGCGTCTGGACTACTAGCGAATAGTTATTCATGGGTGATAACAAATGTACCTTATTTAGCGCGAGGAAAGCAAAATGAGTCACTTAAATTACATGCAGACAAATACTATAAAAATGAAAAGAATGACCTAGCAACTGTATTTTTGTCAAAATGCTTGGATTTTGCGTATCAAGACTCATTAGTGAGCGTAGTGTTGCCGCAGAACTGGCTTTTCTTAACTAGCTATCGGCAGTATCGACAAGAGCTTTTAGGCTACTCGTCTTGGGACATGTTAGTTAGACTTGGCCCTGGTGCATTTGAAACTATTAGTGGAGAGGTAGTTAAAGCTGTATTGATATCAATTCAAAAGAGTAAGGCTATAGATAAACATGAGCTTCACGGAATTGATGTTTCTGCATACGAACAGAAGTTGATTGATGTTAAAAAAAATGAGCTATTGAATATCAATCAACTAAAATTAATAAATAATCCTGATTCTAGAGTGAGTTTTGAGTGTCAAAGCAATGAGGTGTTGTTAGAACAATTTGCGAAAGGATTACAGGGAATATCTCCAGCAGACGCGCCATCTTACTCAAGCTATTTCTGGGAACTACCAGTAGTTTCTGATAAGTGGTGCTTATGGCAAGGTGCTACAAAGACTACTACACATTTTGGAGGCCGCAGTTTGGTATTGGACTATGGCCCTAGACTAAAAAAAGCAGTAGAACAAGGACAAGCATATATACGTGGTGTTGATGCTATAGGTGAAACAGGGGTTTCCATTAGGCAGGTAGGAACATTACCAGCAACTATTTACTCTGGTAACTTTTTTGATACTAACAATGCTGTTATTTTACCAAAAAAACAAAAGCACTTTTTGCCTATTTGGTGTTTTTGTTGTTCTCCTCAATTTTATCATAAAATTCGAAGTTTTGATCAAAAGCTAAATGTTACAAACGCTTCATTGGTAAAAGTACCTTTTGATTTGGAGTATTGGACGCAGAAAGCTTTAGAATTATACCCTAATGGAATCCCAAAACCATACTCAGACGATTTTACCCAGTGGCTCTTCCATGGTCACCCTTGTGCCTCTGTGATTTGGGACGAAGAAACCAAAACCACTGCATTGGGGGAATTGCGCCAGGATGATACCGTAATGCAAGTCGCCGTCGCCCGTCTGCTAGGCTACCAATGGCCTGCTGAGTTAGATGACGAGATGGAACTGGCACCTGAAATGCGCCAGGTGATGCTAAAAAATACTGATTTTGATGGGCTGGTTGATGATGACGGCATTGTTTGTATCCCGGCTATTCGTGGTGAGATGAATGCGGTTAAACGTGTAGAGGCCATATTACAAAAAGCTTATGGGGCAGCCTGGTCAAACTCGGTTGAAGCTAAGCTGCTTAAGTCAGTGAAATCCACCAGCATAGATGATTGGCTTCGTGATAAGTTTTTTGAGCAGCATTGTAAGCTGTTTCAACACAGACCCTTTATCTGGCAAATCTGGGATGGCTTAAAAGATGGCTTTTCGGCATTAGTGAATTATCACAAGCTTGACTATAAAGGCCTTGAACGTCTTATCTATACTTATCTTGATGACTGGATCAGTACCCAAAAACGCGGTATCGCCGATGGTATCGATGGGGCCGACATTCGTTTGTCTGCCGCTGAAAACCTAAAAGTGCAACTAGAAGCCATATTAGAAGGCGAAGCACTGCCAGGTAAACCAGGCTTAGATATCTTTGTTCGCTGGAAACCTTTAGCTGAACAATCAATAGGCTGGAACCCAGACTTAAACGATGGCGTACGCTTAAACATTCGTCCATTCATGTATGCCCAAGATATGGGTAAAAAAGGCGCAGGGGTTCTTCGTGCTGCACCTAACATCCATTGGAAGAAAGATCGCGGTACAGACGTCGCCTCAGCTCCTTGGTTCCACCTCGGCCCAGAATACGGCGGCAAAGAGGGCGATCGTATCAACGACCACCATCTAAGCTTGGCTGAGAAGCGTAAAGCAAGAGAGGAAGCGAATGAGTAAGATAGACACGTTAACCATTAATGGATTTAAATCTATCCGAAAGCTGGATAAGCTCAAACTTAATAAATTAAACGTACTTATCGGTGCCAATGGCGTTGGTAAAAGTAACTTTGTTAGTTATTTTCGTATGTTGCATGAGCTTGTTGAAGGGCGGTTGCAAGTTTGGAATAGTAAGCAAGGTGGTGCCGATCGAGTTCTAACTTTTGGTTTGAAAGAAACCAGTAGTTTTTCGTCAACGTTATTATTTGGCAGAAATGGTTACCATGTTGAACTAGAACCTACCACAAGCGATGGCTTTACGTTCGTGTCAGAAGATGTGCACTTTAAGGGCGATCTTGTGACTACGTCACCGAATCTAGGGGCTGGGCATATGGAGTCCCTATTAAAAATGAGTGTTAAACCAATATCTAGGCACTGCTATAGCTCAATCTCAACTTGGAAGGTTTTCCATTTTCATGATACGAGTGACACCGCTGCGGTTAAGCGTGTAGGTGCACTTCATGACAATGAATATTTACGAACAGATGCTTCAAACTTGGCGGCCTATCTATTTGGACTTCGGGCTGAATTTCCTGATGTGTATAGCCAGATCAAAAAAACTGTTCGTCTAGCGGTTCCATTTTTTGATGATTTTACATTTAAACCCACTAAACTTCCTTCAGGCGAAGAACAGATCCGCTTGCTTTGGAAGCAAGCCGATAGCGATTATCCGTTTTGGCCCAGCCAACTATCAGATGGCTCGATCCGCTTTATCTGTTTAGTGACTGCTTTGCTGCAGCCTACACCACCTTCAACCATCATTATTGATGAGCCTGAGCTTGGATTGCACCCTTACGCAATTACATTATTAGGGGCACTGTTGCGCTCAGCGTCACAACGGATGCAGGTGATTGTTTCAACTCAGTCTGTGCCTTTGTTGAATGAATTTGAAATTGATGATCTTATTGTTGTTGAAAGAGAAAATGGCGCATCTAGCTTTAAACGTTTAGAAGAAGGTGAATTTAAATCTTGGCTTGAGGATTACTCAATTGGTGAGCTTTGGGAGAAGAATATTTTAGGCGGGAGGCCGTCAAAATGATCACCGTTCATGTAATTTGTGAAGGGCAAACAGAAGAAGCTTTTGTTAAAGATTTACTGGTAGAGCCCTTTGCCCATAAAGGTATTTATTTAAGGCCTTCGTTAATCGGTAAACCTGGGCATAAAGGCGGTAACTTCAAATTCGAACGTCTTCTGGTCGATGTAAGAAATCGCCTTACTGCAGATAAAAATTGTTATTGCACTACTTTCTTTGATTTCTATGGATTACCCCAATCATTTCCTGGAAAAAATGCTTTAGCGGCTAATGCAGCGATTACAGATAAAGCAACAACGCTACAAAATGAATTGATCGCAAAGTTGACGGAGGCGCTGGGTACTGATGTGATGAGGCGCTTTATTCCTTTTGTACAAATGTATGAGTTTGAAGGTTTATTATTCAGCGATCCTGAGAAAATGGCTTTAGGTATGGATAAGCCGGATTTAGTTGCGGAGTTCCAAGCTATAGCTGATAAGTTCGCTTCACCTGAACACATCAACAACAGCCCGCAAACAGCACCGAGTAAGCGCATCATAAAGTTAATTCATAATTATGAAAAACCACTTATGGGAACGCTAGCTGCACTAGACGTTGGCCTTGAAGTAATGCGTGGAAAATGTGAGTTATTTAATGCATGGCTGCAACAAATTGAAGCATTGGAAATAGTGTAATTATGGCGACAGTAATCGATTTTTTAGCAACACAACTACGAAACTGTGCTACCTACAATTCTGCTGTACAAGTTGCTCCAGCGGCAATTTTATGGACAGATATTGATAAGCAGTGGCAGACTGCAATGCCGTTTATCAAACAACAACTGCCTGAGTTGATTGAGCTTGGCGAGTATAAGCCTGATGAGCGCACTGGCCCTGCAATATGGATTAAGTGTGCTATTGCGGGGATGTTAGAGGATTGCCAATTACCTGCTGGTAAAACGCCCATTATCTATTTACCAGGAGTAGGGCGCAAAGATTTACGTGCCATTGAGCAGTGCCCCGATTTTCTACGTCCGTTAGCTGAACTTCAATATCGAGGTTGCTGGTGGGCTTACAACACCGCTGGCCGTGATTGGAGCGTGTCGTCATTTTTGACCAATCCCAATGTTGGTTTAGGCCTGGATTTAGCTAAAGATAAAAAAACCTTAGATGCGATAATTCAGGTGTTACCGGATATTCTTGAATCACCGGCAGAACGGTTACAAGGTAAGAAACTCACCGCGGATGGGTTTTATGCCATTGTGTTAAATGATCCAGCTAAAGATATTTTGGGTTGGCTGAATAACCCCCAAGAGAAAGAGTCCCAATGGCAGGGTAATAAATGGGATATTTTCAAGCAGTCTTGTGCTCAGAATTACGGTTTTACACCGACTCAGACTCAACTGAATATCCCATTAAGTCTGTTATGTGAAGCCGACAGAGCTTGGCAAAGTGTGTGGCAGCGCTTTATTGATAGCGCATCTAACCTCCCTCTACTGGTTAAGCGTTTAACTGACGTTGAGCCATCAGGCTTAGCGTTTGAGGCGCAGCATTACCTATTTGAGAATAACCGTGATGAACGTGCTATTGAGAGCGAGCTTAAAGCACTAAAAGATAAGATGCGTGTTGATATTGCTGCGGTTATTGCTCGATTATGGAGTGAACAGCACCAGCGCCAATCTTGGGTTTGGGCTCAATTAGGTTTATCTCCATGGCTAGCAATATTAGCTGAGTTAAAAACTGTGCTTGAGCATACAGAAATCCCCTTTAGTGGTTCAACTCCTCAAGCTATGGCAGAGTTTTACCAAGAACGATTTTGGCAAGCTGATGCTTCGGCCATTGCCGCCATGGCTAAGGCGCAAGATATCCACCAGCAAGAAGTGATTGCTGATGTATTAACGGTTATCTATACGCCTTGGTTAGAGCTGGTAACATTGAATTTTCAAACCTTGGTGGAGCAAAATGGCTACCCTGGTGATAATCAAATTAAAGAATCTACATCACATTACACAGTAGGCAGTGAGGTTATCTTTTTTGTTGATGGTTTGCGTTTTGATACTGCGAAATTATTAGAAGTTAAGTTAAGTAGGCTTGGTCTTAATATCGATTTAACCACCCAATGGGCGGCACTACCATCGTTAACTGCGACGGCTAAAGCTGCGGTTACGCCGGTGGCAGATCTATTGTCAGGATTACAAGATAATGAAAACTTTACTCCTGTTCTATTAGGGACAGAGTCAGAGTTTTCTGCTTATCAGTTTAAAAAAGCCTTAGCCGAAAAAGGTTGGCAATATTTAGATGGTTTAGAAACCGGTGAACCCGAAGGGTATGCCTGGGTGCAAACGGGCGACTTAGATAACATGGGGCATGCTCAACAACGTAAAATGCCATTGCATATTGATGCTGTGCTTAATGATGTTGCCGCTCGGATAGAAGGGCTTTTTAATGCTGGATGGAAGCGCATTAAGGTAGTGACAGATCACGGCTGGCTTTGGGTGCCAAACAAATTGGCTGAGGCGAGTATCCCTAAAACATCGGTTAAAAAGCGCTTAGCACGCTGTGCTATTTTAAAAGACAATATGGGCTCAACTGGACTAACCGTGCCTTGGCATTGGAATCCAAGTGTCACAGTTGCGATGGCTCCAGGCATTGCAGGTTATGTCGGTGGCGATTACTACAATCACGGTGGTTTGAGCCTACAAGAATGCTTAACACCGGTGATTAAGATTAATAAAGTAAATATATAACGTTGATAATTTAGGATTGGTTTATTCGTATGGATACAAATGCACTTTCTATCTCTGATATTGAATTATCAAAGGTCTTTGGAAACGAAGTAGCAACAAAATATACCGAAGCAGTAGAGGTTTATAAACTTTTCCCAGATCTATCACTCATGCGTTTTAGGCAAATAGCTGAATTACTGTGTGATAAGTTAGCTAAACATTATGACTTAAGTCACTGTTTTGGGTTAAGCCTATTTGAGGTTATTAATGAGTTAGAAAGCTTTGGTTATATAGATAGGCAGACATCTGCAAGACTGCATAAAATACGAATATCTGCAAATTCTGTAGTTCATTCTAGAAACTCAGAAGAAAGTGATTCAGTTACTAGTGACTTTGGCAGTTTAACAAAAGATGCTGAACGTTGCCGTACAGATGTTTGTACATTATTTACCTATTTTAGACAGCAACTTTTTAATCATAAGATTAATTATAAAGTAGTAGAAAATCAGTTAGTACATATTGAATATAAAGAGATAATTGCGAAAGCAATGCTTTCCGATAATGCAAAAGATAAGTTTTTGGCGGGGAAGGCTGTTGAAAGGCTTTTCGAAGAGTACTTAACCTCAATTCCAACCGTAGTTTGTACAGAACGAAATTCAGCGCATCAAAAATCAATGTTACGTATTGCGGCAGAGTTATATAGAGCTGCTATTGAAACCGATGCGGAGCTAGATGACGTGCCTTTATCCTATATTTCGGATAAAAATAAACGCATTGACTATATGTATAGTCGCGCCAATGTCGAGTATCTATACCACTTTTCTGATGTTGTTTTATCCGATTCTATTAGTGAAGATCTCAAAATCGAAGGCTGGAAGGCATTAGAGGTTGCAGCGAAAAAAGGGCATTTACCATCAAAAGCTCTTCTTGGCGCATTGAAATATGGAGAAAAACAATATGAAGAAGCATTTGAGCTTCTAGTCCCTGCGGCTGCGGAAGATCAAGTTATCGCACTACGGTGGCTGTATTATTACTATTCTGATGGAAAAGCATGCGAACAAAAATTAGACAAAGCCATTTTTTATATAGAAAAAGCCATCGAATTAGGCTGTGTATCTTCAATGCTTGAATTTGGGAAGGCTTTATATGATGCAGATGTTTTTGCTAAAGATCTTACTAGATCTCGATTTTTGCTTGAAAAAGCACAAGATCTTGGAAGTAATAAAGCTACTTTAATCCTAAATATGTTCTTAAATGATGGTATTAAAGTGATGCAAGAACAATTTTTATCTGTCTTGGCGACTTTTGATAATTTGTCTTCAGATAAAACAAAAGTGCATCAAAAAGTCATTAAAAAGAAATATCCAGTAAATAGCCCTTGCCACTGCGGCTCTGAAAAAAAGTATAAAAAATGCTGTCGAAATTAATAAATGCCAGTGAGCCTAGAAGGCGACTTTAGTGAGTGGTTAAGTTTAAGCTCAAGAAAGTATGGCGATGAGATTATAGATTTAACATGTATTAACAACGGTTCTACAGGGTTGGCTTAAATTGTAAGAGCCATGTTTTCACCATGAGCTAAGCAGTAACCTAATTGGCCGAGTTTAGTTGACCAGGTCAGTTGTTATTTAGAATTAAAGCGAGTATCTAAAGCACTGATAACTTCTTTGCACAACTGCAAAGTTTACGTATTATTGAAACAATTGAATTTCATGGAGCTATAAAGTGATAAGGGAATATATTAGAAATTGCGCATGGGGTATTTCTTGTGATGCCAAATGGGAAAAATTAAGTCCAACGCAAGTCATAAATGTAAAATTTTGCGATAGTTGTCAAAGAGAAGTCCACCGGTGTAAAGATGAAAACCAAATCGCATTGAATTTAGAACTAAATAGGAGTATTAGTTTTTCTGAGGAGGCTGTAAAAAAAATGAATATGGATGATGGGACACCGGCTAATCGTGAATCTTTCTGTAAAAATCACCCACAAAAACAACAGCCTAAAGTAAGGCCTGCACAAGATTTCATCCCTGATTTAGATGAAGGTTGGGATGATGATATACCGTTCTGAATATAGCTACTTGAGATTAAAATGATGTTTAATAAACTTTGGGAAAAAACAAAAGAAGTAGCTAGCCTGTATACAGGTACTTTTATTGTAGTAATGTTTCTTAATCAATTTATTTTTTTTGGATTTTGCTTAAATCCTGTTTGCATAATTGCAGCAATGCCACATGTTTTATTCATAACAGTAGTTATTGGAACATGGTTAAATCGTCAAGAAGCAAAAAGAAAAAAAGATATTCTAGCGAAAGATAAGTTGGATGAAACATTTCAAAAAAAATCTGAGACAAGAAAAGTTTTAAAGCCAAATTATGACGAGGAGTGGGGTGACTTCACAAACTATCTAGATAAAGGTAGTAAAGCTGTTTCTTCTACATCACAAGTGAAGGTATCAACTACTAACGCTAAAAACACCGTAATTAATCTACCTGATAATGCTAAAAAAGCTAGAGAGTTTGACAAAATAATTTCTCCTACTAAAGGAGGGGGGGAACCTGTCAAGCAGGAAATTAGAAGTAATAACACTACAAGTCACATGCTCAAATCTTATACTAAGAGTAATGCAACAAGTATAGATAATTCCAATTCACAGAATAAGTTTGCTGCTAGGTTCGATACATCAAATGAGACTCGTGAAAGTTTAAAGAAGAAACATAAAGAAGACATTAAAGCTAAGTTTAGAAAAGATGTTAACGATCAAAGTGAACCTCATGCGTATTTTATTTCATCTAAATCGCCTTGCGTTAACGTTAGCTTGATAGATGAAAAACATCATAATAATGATTTAATTAGGGCTGAATTCGCTTCGAATTTAGATGGTCAAAAATTAACCTTAGAACATGATATAAACAATAATTATGACCCATTAGCTATTCTCGTTATGTGTAATGGTAAATATATAGGCCATATATACAAGGGGGATAACGAAGAAGAGATAGATAACTTTTGCTTTGAACACGGCCAGTTAAAAAACGAACTTTGTATCGTAAAGGTCAATAAAGATTTTGTTCTACAGCAAAAAATAATGGCAATTAACATTAAGGGAAACTGGAAAGCGGGCTGGGCTTTACATTTACACACAGCTAAAAGTGTAATGTTAGGAAATGGAAGTTTTGAAAATACTTATACAGCAACTGGTCATGCGCTAAATAGACTTAAATACCATAATGAAACGCAGTATATTTCGCAATTAGTCAATGAGTTGGTTGCATTCATACAGACGAGGAATGTAACACAAGACCTATCTGCAATTGTCCCCGCACCAGCTTCAAAAGTTAGACGACTTCAACCAGTGTATGTAGTAGCGGAGCAAGTTGCTAATCGTTTGGGGATTATCTATGATCCAACATATATAGAAAAAGTAAAAAATACAGATCAACTAAAATCTATTGAGAGTCCTCAAAAACGTTGCAATCTATTACAAGGGGCTTTTAATGTCGACCAGCGGTATAGAAACAAAAAAGTTCTGATTATTGATGACTTATTCAGATCCGGATCAACTCTTAAAGAGTTGACCCGGACGATCTATAACAAAGGGTCTGTAAATGACGTTTATGTTGTAACATTAACTAAAACAAGAGTACATAGATAATGGGTAGCGTTTTCTTTTCTGGCTCTATTAGTATCAAGCGTTTACCTGAACGTATTATTCAGAGCATTAATCAGATAAATGAAATCAAAGAATTCGAGATATTAGTGGGTGATGCTGCTGGATTTGATTCACTGCTTCAAGATTATTGTGAGAAAATTGGGTTCACAAGTGTAACTGTATATTCAGTAAATGATACACCTAGGAATTTTGTGAATAGTTTCAATTTTAAACAAATCACAACTCCCGACGGAATCAAAAGTGAACGAAAAAGACAGACTTACAAAGATGAACAAATGACAGCGGACTCTAATATTAGTTTTGTTGTTTGGGATGAACAAAGCAAAGGCTCTTACAACAACATACTAAGAGCTTTAAAGTGTGATAAGAAAGTAAGAGTATTCTCAACACGCACTGAACAACCTATTAACGATATCACTATAGACAGTATTACTCGCATTTATCACAACTCGAATGGGTTAACAGCCACTGAACTTCTAGACATACTCTATACAAAAGGAGTAAAGGAATTTGATAGTGTAAAGCAATTAAACAGTTTTCTTGTAGAGCAAAAGTACGTACTTAAAGTTATTGAGGGAGGAAAATCAACATACAAGACTGCCAATGAAATATACTCATTTGATATTGTTCATCGAGGTAAACATTCTTCAGCAAAATTTAAGTATGAATTGGCAGAGCTGTTGATTCATAGATTTAAATCTAAAGACCGAAGTGATGGATACGGCAGCATAAGAGGATAGTTTGTGTTGTTGTTAATTATGCAATATTTATTACTTTTAATTTACACAATGGGCAGTATGGTAATCCCCCCTAAAAATAGTAGATTTCAAACTAGTCGTCATTTTATTCAAGTAAAACAGTTTAGCCTTTTCCGTGAACGCTCACTTATAGAGTTAATCGGTTTAGATTCGTCCAAAATTTAAGCTGGTATTGATTTTAAGGGAGGGTTACATAAGCTCTATAAAATGAGCTGTAAAAGTGTTATTTCCCTTAGTATATTTACCTAAAATACACTGTTATGTTTTACTCTACCACTTTGTATAGTTTCAACGTTTTGTACGATCGAATCGGTTAGCTCTTGAGAGTAATCACCTCGTTGATAGAGCAAGATTAACGTGTCATCTAGCTCGATATCAAATAGCGTACAAATTTCTGCCATATCTTCGATGTCCATCGCACGCTTGTAGGCGTCCATTTGTCCTGACAAATTGTAAATACTAAAGATACTGGCCATCACTCGTTTATCTTCGGTTTTCTCACCACCGCCAGGATTAACAATGCGGTTGAATTCGACTAATTCACCATTATTTAAGCACTGAGTAAAATGTTGTGCCCTAGATTTCGCACAACTAGGTGTGTAGTCATTATAAGTGACACCATTAACCCATTGAGCCTTAATCCAGTTTTGATGATCACCACGTAATGCGCGACCTTTTTTGCGAAATGGCCCATCATTGTCGAGAAGTTCTTGCCGAATAAGCTGAATCGCGCTTAGTAATTCAGGGTCTGTAGTCAATGCACTATAATCGAAGTCTGAATCAGTAAGCTTACCAGGTACGACAATGTAACCTTTGGTTAAGTATGTTTTTGAGTCATTAAGCTTTCTGGTTACGATAGTTTCTATTGTTGGTGTAACAACAGTGCCTCTGTCGAATCCTCGGACATCATACTTAGCACAAATTTGTTCAAATACGTCCTGAAGTCCTTCAAACTCTTTGTCCTTATCTCGGGACTCTAAATGCTCTAATAACTCACTGTATGCTCGAACCGCATCTAGATTGGTATAGTGTTTTGCCTGTGTATTTTGATGATAGCCACATGCACGACCAATGTTGGCCTGGACCACTGCTGCAATGTTGGCAATACTACTGTCCCAGGTATTGATTAATGTCTCTTTCATTTCCTGACCAAAATTAACACCAGCGCGGAATCCTGCGACAGTAATAGCAATCAGTTTTTCATCAAATAGACTCGCAGTTTCAAACTCTCTTTTTAAATCATCAATGGAGCAGAGTTCATGATCCTCAACACCGACTAACTTTTGGCCAACTATGTGAATTTGGTCTTCATCAATACCATTTTTGAGTAAGAGCTGTTTTGCCAACTTTGCTTGACTACTTGGAACTCTGACGAGAGACCAACCAGTACCCACATGTTCTTTAAATTGCTTAATAAAGCGCTTTCTCATCAGCGATTCTTCACAGAAATCTCGGTGACTCTCATCAAGTTTAATAATCTGGTTGAAGCGATGCATCTGGCGAATACCATGATATTCGCTACTTGTCTGATGAAATACGAGGGAGGTATTAAAGTTATGGTGTAAAATGGAGTCTGCACCCGCAGCATAAAGAGCGCTGAATGGTGTTGCGGAAACAAAAGCAACTCGGCAATGAATATTATCCTTTTCTAAGTAACTGAACACTTTATCATAACGGACACTGTCGCTACTTGAACCGTAGTGACATTCATCAATGATAATAAGTTGTGGCTGTTGATGTTTAAAATCCGCTTTTAGGGCTGTTTCGAAGTTGGTAAAGTTGCTTACAACGACATTTTTACATGGAGCTAAATCTTTTTTAGCTTGTTCTTGAAGGGCTATATCAGCCATGGTGACTAGGTAAAGTGTATCTTTTAACTTTTTTCTATCGCTAATGAATTCATCAGAAAGTGATAGTCGTTGTAACCCTGCTAATGCTAAAGCAATCCCAGATTTTCCTGATTGCATCTCTGCTGCAATGACAACCGCTCTTGAGCCCGAATTAAATTTAAAGAATGTACTATGAGCCGCATTTCGCTGGTGTTCGAATGTATGTTCTTGAATTGTTTTTTCAACATAGAGCCGATGATTTTGCGCCATTGTATGTACCTTAATTCAGGTTGGGGGAGAGATTCCCCCCTTTATATTTAGTAGATAAGCTCAGCGGTATCAGAGAAATGAGATTCATCACTGAGTTCGCCTGATTTTGCAGGTAATTTATTGTGTTCTTTTTTGAGCAGTGAACGTTCGAGATCGTATTCTCCGCGTTTATAAATAACGAACATTGTGTCATCTCGTTCAATACCAAAGTGATCGCACATCTCCCATACATCCTCTGTAGTCATGATTTTTTTATCAACCTGCCTACGGGATATGTTGTAGATGCTAAATATAGAGGCTGTAATGAGTTTGTTTTCTGACAACTCGCCAGAGCCTGGTGCTACCACGCGATTAAATTCAAGATATTCACCTTGATCAAGCATCTGCGTGTACATAATGGTTTTCTCTTTTTGTGTGCCATCTACACGAGCTTTTTCTGGGTTGTTGTAACTGTCACCATTGATCCAATGCGCCTTGATCCAGTTTTTGGTTTTGCCCCGCATGGCTCTATTGCCTTTAACACTTGGAGCACCTTTAGCAGTAAATTCATTCCTTATTAAATCAATGGCCTGCAAGATATGCTTGTCGTCAGTATAGTGACTAAAATCTGAATCATGGTCTAGTAACTTTGCGGGAACTGCTATGTAATTACTGGTCTTGTAAGTTTCAACATCTCCGATGGGACGACGGCGTTTGTATTTTATAGTCAGTCCAACATCTAATCCATTTACTTGATATTCTTGGCAAACATCTTCAAAAAATTCTTTCAAACCATCGAAATCTGAAGCGGCTGATTCTGAACATGTTTTTTCTAGATGGTCTAAAATGGCAGCATAAGCTTCAGCTGCATTTATATTTGTATAGTGCATAGATGAGTTATTACCATGATAACCACAAGCTCGCCCAATGTTAGCCTGTACGACAGCAGCGACACTTGCAACAGTACTGTCCCAGGTTGATATCAGATTATTCTTCATCATGGCGCCAAAATTAATTCCGGCTCTTGCTCCAGCCACAGTAATTGCGATTAGTTTATCTCCAAATAACTGTGCATCATCAAACTCTTTTTTAAAACGTTCAATACTGCAATGTTCATCTTCAGGTACACCGCTCAGAGAGTTACCTAATATGTAAACTGAATCTTCTGCAACACCCTGTGAGATCATGAATTCTTTAGCATTCATTGCACTGCCTGCCGGGACGCGAACTAAAGACCAACCTACGCCTTGATGTGCTTTAAACTGGTTAATGAATGCATCTCGCTCATCAGAAGGGTAAAGAAAGTTTCTGCTGTCACCTTCTAAGCGTTGAACTTTACCATTATGAAGCATTTCTCTAACGCCATAGTACTCGTTGCTTGTTTTGTGGAAAACTAAGCGAGTGTTGAAGTCTCGGCGAAGAATAGAATCTTTTAGTGCTTTTTCAGCAATTTCATTAGCTTCTTTTAATAGCTTGTTGTCTTGTTCAGATTCGGCTTCAGCTTGAAGCTCTAGAGCTTCTTCATATTCTGTTTCTGCGCCATACAATGCACCAAAAGGGGTTGCAGAAATGAACACCACTTTACATGAGTCATTTTCCTGCTCTAAGTAATCAAAAATTTTGCTATATCGAACGGCTGAAACATTTGAACCGTAGTGACATTCATCAATAATTATGAGTTTAGGTGGATTTCCTTTGAATTCGTTCTCAAGTGCTTTTTCAAAATTTACAAAGTTGCTAACGATGACATTTTTCGCAAGTACTAAGTCATCTTCAGCTTGCTCTTTCAACGCTGTATCTGGCATGGTCACGAGATAGAGTGTGTCTTTAAGATGTTTTCTTTCGCAGATCTCTTGATCGCTAAGGCTTAAACGCTGTAAGCAACATAAGGCAAGAGCAATACCAGACTTTCCAGCTTGCATTTCTGCAGCGGTAACAACAGCTCTTACAGCTCCAGTAAGAGCTGAAAATGTTTTTGTAGCCGCATCAACCTGGTGGGCATGTAAAGCATCACTCTCAAGAATTTCGTTGATAAGTTGGCGATGTTGTTTTGATTTATGGTTCATGTCTTTGTTCATCCTTGAATTCAATAAAATACACATAATATAGTTTACTTGATAAGTTCGATTAAATTAATATTAATCATAGAATTATCAATATTTTTTGATAAGAAACACAATACGCTTCAAATTAAATGATCTTAAGGTCAAAGGATTGATTTATGTTGCTTGGTATACCTTTTGGACGAGATAAAAACACTGGCGAATGGAAAGACGTAGCAGAAGTGACACGTGGTATAGACTGTAATTGTGTATGTCCTTCATGTAAATTGCCTTTATCTGCACGTCATGGTGATGAACGAGAATGGCATTTTGCGCACCATACTCGAAATATTTCAAAAGAAGATATAGTTGATTGTGAATTCTCATTTCAGGTGTCTTTACGGATGATGATTCATCAATTATTTATTGATGGTCTTGCACTAAAAGTTCCAGGTTACAATCAACATATCACGGTTCCCAGACAATTAAATAATTCAATTGATTCAATAGTCACAATTACAGGTGAACGATTGATTAACACCCGAGAAGTTAACTACAGTATTGACTCAATTTTTCTAGGGCAACAAGTTGATGTAATATTTAATTTTGGAACTGCAACGCTAATCGTATATTTATCGTATCGTGGTAGAGAGTTTCCTTTTAGTAAACGGCTGTTAAAAAATGCTAAAGCTGGAGCATTAATCTTTGACCTCGAAAAGTTGACTCAGATTTTCTACCGTAAACCTTTTACTGATGAAGATCAGCTTGGAACTGCAAGGACACAATTGTTAGGTTGGTTGAAATCAAGTATTGAAGCTAAATCTTGGTACTATCACCCAAGGGAGGATAAGTTAATAGATGACAGAAATAACGAAATTAATGAAGCTCTTCGAAATAAAAAATCAGCCACTAATCATTTTACAATACCTGCGCATAAACTCTCAAAATGTAAATGTTTAGGATGCGGACACACATTTACTGGTTATAAAAACATGGCTAATTCATGTCCTAATTGTAAAACACACCTTTATGTTAGTAACTTCTAGTTTAGTCGTAAGCCGTCAAATTGTATAAATAGAAACTATCGGTTATGTGAAAGATGTTCAATTTTTACTAACTAGGGTAGGGGTCACAGCAAGTCACTTCTAAAAACTAATTTGGGCACATGGGCACAAGTTTGGGCACAAATGATGTTAACTTTGATTTTTACCGGCGTATAAGCATATCAATTTATTTATTGATTGAAATGTTGTGCCTGTTTGAATAAATTTTAAGATAGTAGTTTTTAATTTGGTTTGGGCACAGAGTAAAGTGATTTTGAATGAGGTAAAGCATTGAATTAAGCAAGAAATGGTACACCCGAGTGGACTCGAACCACCGACCCCTACCATGTCAAGGTAGTGCTCTAACCAGCTGAGCTACGGGTGTATTGTTTACTTTTATTACAATTCCAATGTTTAGACT
>Ga0114916_1000589_pt1 | contig 23729 bp, 20 predicted proteins | sample MalvirAntarct_66_FD_83501 | JGI IMG/M metagenome (GOLD analysis project Ga0114916, IMG submission 83501) | Marine viral communities from the Global Malaspina Expedition - Malaspina viral metaG Antarct_66 | ecosystem: Environmental > Aquatic > Marine > Oceanic | place: West Anvers Island... | reverse complement strand
TATTTTACGACAAAAATTTAGTGCGTAACTTGTCTTAGTATAAATAATGAAATCAATATTTTATGCTACTTTTCGTTTAAGATATGTAGAAATAGATTCAGTGATGAACTGACTTGGAATTACTTCACGGAGGTTGTAATTGAGTCGCATGCTTGAACCATAAGCTCCTGCGCTATGTATGATTAACAAATCTCCTCTCTCTAATGGCGGCAATTCATGATTTTTTCCAAACGTATCTGAACTTTCGCAAGTTGGCCCGCTAACAGTGTATTTCTGTAAAATTAGTTCATCTTTGTTGACAGTGATTTTGTGCCTCGCTCCATAAAGTGCTGGTCTCAATAGTTCCGTCATCCCGATATCTAATATTGCAGTTGGATTTGAATCTTCATGTTTGATGTACTGTACTTCTCCGATTAATTGCCCGCACTGACCTACAATGCTTCTGCCAGGTTCCAGCGCAATCGTTTCAATGATATTTGTAGGTAAATGTGTTCTTATTGCACTCATCCAACCGTCAAAATTCGAAATAGTGTTTCGTTGTGGATTTGTATAGTCGATTCCTAAACCACCTCCTAAATTTAAATATTCAAGATTGAAGTTTTCAGGTAATTGTGAAATTAAACTTCGAACTGTTAATGATAAATCTTCAAAATATTGCATATCCAATATCTGTGATCCTACATGCAGATGAAAACCGATAATATTATTGTTCTGCTCAATAATTTTAAGTGCTTCATTGAATGACATCCCGAACTTGTGATGCTTTTCACCAGTACTTATTTTTTCATGTGTATCAACTTTTACATCTGGATTTATTCTTAGTGCAATTTGACTTGTTGAGTCTAATTTTTCCATTAACTCACAAATAATTTGATATTCAGCGACAGATTCGCAGTGAATGACTTTGATATTTTGAGCCAAGGCATATTCAATTTCGCGAATAGTTTTTCCAGAGCCTGCAAATACGATTTCAGATGCATTCCAACCTTCGTTGATTGCATGTTCAATTTCACCAGCAGAAACACAGTCAACACCGATACCGTTCTCTCTAATTTGATTGATTATTTGAGACTCGTTATTTGCCTTCAATGCATAAAACAATTTACATCCATACTTCTTTGAAGCTTCCAAACTAGCGTCAATTGTTCTTTGAAGTAGTGGTAGATCATATCTGTAATATGGTCCGTTGTAAATTCTTTGTGTTTGCATTTCTATTTTCGTTTAATAATTTGATGCAAATATAAGTTCCAAATCATATCAAATAACACAATGTTAAAATATAAACAATATAATTTATTTTATAACATTTCTTTTCAGAACTCTTTTAATTCAGGTGTGTTTATCAAATATGAAAGTTAAAGATAATTACAATTTGGACGAGAGATCTGTAAATCGGATAATTGAAATGGCTTGGGAAGATCGCACCACTTTTGAAGCAATTGAATTTCAGTTCGGTATTTCTGAAAGCGAAGTTATTCAGTTGATGAGAGAGGAAATGAAAAGGTCAAGCTGGAGAATGTGGAGAAAACGGGTTCAAGGTCGCTCGACGAAGCATTTGAATAAGCGTTCATTTGTAAAAGGGAGGCATAAATCTTCCAGACAACGAGCGATAAGCCAAAATAAAATCTCTAAACAACCATAACTAAGAAACAAAGCTCTATTTGCGAAAAACGCAAATGGCAATTCTTAATTTGCTGAAATCGATTATAATATACTATAAATTTCGCGCATCTTTACAAAAAAAAGATATGAAAACTTTTATTATAATGATTTGTACTTCAATGTTGTTATTCACCACGGCAACATTTTCACAAAATGACATAATTCAAATATCTGATACAGCTACTTATAAAATACTTAAATCAGATGGCGGGGTTTTAATTGGAAAAATTCTTAGTCAGGACGCTCGAGAGATACTTTTTCTTACTACTGATAACAGAGAGATTTATATTCCTCAACACGTTATTAAGGAAATTACAGTCATAAATTCACATGAATTTGATAGTAGTGGTAACTTTGTTGGAGAAGACAAATTTGCGACTCGATATTTTATCACAACCAATGGTTTACCTATAAAAAAAGGAGAGCACTATGTTCAGTGGAATTTATTTGGACCAGATTTTCAGTTTGGACTTGGAAAAAACTTTGGTGTTGGTGTGATGACGTCATGGATTGGAATGCCTATTATAGGAACTGTTAAAAAGAGCTGGGAGATCGGTGAAAAAACTCAGTTTGCCCTTGGTGGATTAGTAGGGACAGGCGCATGGGCTTTACCAGATTTTGGTGGTGCACTTCCCTTCGCTACACTTTCTTTTGGAGATAGGACAAAAAATATTGCTTTTTCTGGTGGATATGGAGCGGTTTGGGATGGCGACGTAGGTGGAAGAGCTCTTGCCAGTGTAGCGGGAATGATCAAGGTTTCACCTAAACTAAGTTTGGTTTTCGATTCTTTTATTCTGTTACCAGGTCAAAAAAGAACTATTACCGATACTTATCAAACTAGTGTCTACAATTCATCAACTGGTCAGTATGAATATGAGACGGTTACCGAAACTTACGAAATGAGAAAACCTGGATTTGCTTTGTTCATGCCAGGTTTGAGGTGGCACAAAGAGGAAGGAAAAGCATTTCAGTTTGGCTTTAGCGGAATAGTAGCAGACGGTCAAACAATTCCTGTACCTATTCCAATGTTGCAGTGGTATAGAACACTCTAACTGCTCGTTGGATTAATTAGTATCCTTTTCAGAACTCTTCTGATTCAGAATAACCATAGTTTTGAAAATATCAGTTAAGTAAGTGCAATTATGATGGAAAATCAGGGAGAACCGAATTCAAGGTCGCTCAATTTAGCATTAAATATGCCTTCGTTTATAAAAGGAAGGTATGATTTTTCCAAATAACGATGGAAAGCCAAAATAAAATCTATAAGCGCTGATTATTTTAAAAAATAGGAATACTGTATTGTAATAGGCTGTCTACCTCCAGCATGAACATATCCATTACTTTGAGAATTCTCACCGTGAGTATACAACTTCCAGGGAACTTCAATTCTCATTCCATTTTTCTCAAAATTAATCATGCACTTTGGATATTGATCTAATTCGCGTAGCTCTTCTAATTCTTTTTCATCTATATCAAACAAATGAGTCCAGGAAATAGCGATTTCCTTTCCTTGAGTCCATAAGCTATCTTGAAATTCATAAAGTATCACAGTACCATAGGTTTGTTCTCCATCGATACGTTCTCGGTATAAGAAAACATATTCGCCAGATAAATAATCAACGTGTTTAAGTTGTAGCTTTTTTGTATCGTGACAGTTCTCCTTCGTTGTTAATTCAAAAACCTCAGTACTTTGGTCGTAACTTGAAGAAACTTCAAAACTTTCAAATGAAGTTCTACCATACTCGAAAATTTCGTCTACATGATTGGATTCTAGATTTTCAAAACATGCTGGTAAATTTGCTTGTTTCAAAAAGGAAACATATTCCTCTTGACTATTAACATGAGTGGTTAGCACTAATAATAAAATGATAACGAAATAATTTATTTTTTTAATTGACTCCATATCTACAATATACGCATAATTAGTTACAATGTCAAGTAGATCCGAGTTCACTTGCGATAATCAGAAGAGTTTTATTGGTGTAAATAAAATTTTAACGTTTTTATTTATGGAATTTCTTAAATTTAATCATCACAATGGAAACGAGTTCATATGCGAATTTTAATTATATCAATCTTTTCGTTGATTTTTAACGTTTTATTTTCTCAAGAGAAAGTAAGTGCGTCCTTTGTTTTAATAGATGATGCTACAAATATCGAGTTGGAAAGCTGTCTTTTGAAAATTCAAGGTAAGACGGTTGAAGAAAAAATCAATAATTATTATTCAAAGGATACCATTTACTTAAGTGATATTTCGATTGAAGAAAAAATCACTATTCAAGCAAGTATTGACGGATATTCTCCGCGGAATGAGACTATTGAGTTATCAGATTTTAAAAGATCAATTAAAAAAAGTAAACACATTGAAATTAAACTTTTATTTAAATATGATGGTCAGAGCTTTCTAGAGTTTGATGTTAATGCAGAGCAGAAGCCAAAAGTGATCTTTTCGTCAGATACAATTAGTGTAAGTGATTTTAAAATAATCGATGAAAACAACCTGATTTTATTGACTTACCCTAAACGACTTCAGAAATCTAGTGAGGTCGTTTGGTTTCAAGATGGTACTATTAAGAGTCGGATAGACAGCCCCGTTGAAGCCCTTGAATTGATTAGTGATTATAAACAAAACATTTATTTAAACTGCAAAGGAAGGACATTTAAAATTAATACGAATAATGGTTTAAAACTGAGAGAGGTAAATACTCAAGACTTAGAAAATAACATTTTGCCTATTTTAGACACATTGGAAGATAATCAAGTTTATTTTAGTAACTACAATGAGTGGTATCCCGCTTTTGATTACTTTATGGTGACCAGAACGGATACTCAATACACAAAAGTTCGTCATCTCGAAGATACAGAAATGATGGAGCATTATCGTGCAGAATACAAATGGGCTGACGTTCGAACGAAGCTTTGGGCTTGGGATATGGAAGCGGAATCTGGTATTGATCGAGAAATTTGGGTTGGAGCAAATGTTTTTACCAATTCAATTTATTACGAAAAACCCTATAGTCCTATGTTTTTGGTGAATGAAGAATTAGTCCTCTTCGATTTGTATAAAGATTTATTGTGTCGTATCGATGCCTATAACTGTGAAGTTTTTGATAGTATTCCAATACAATTTCACGTGGATTCCAGAAAAACAAACTGGGAGCGAGAGATTATTCAAGACCCAATCACTAAGAAGATATATGCTCTTTATGATCACGTTGGTAATACAGCTTTACGTGAGATAAATCATGAAACTGGAGAGTTATCGAATGAAATCCCTTTGTTTTATAGATATACAGAGCATGTAACCGTTTACGATAACAAGATTTATTATATCTATCGACCTTTTGAATCGATGCAGAAAAAGTATTTGTATGTTCAGGATTTGGATTTGGTAAGTGGAGGGTAAGAAGTCCCAACACCGCAGGGGCGTATTGCAATACGCCCCTGCGGTGTTGGGTTTTATCCCAAACTTTTTAAAATAATCCTAACACTCTCCTTGACTTCCTCCATAGATATATTCAAAGGCGGACTTAGCCTGAAACTATTTGGATGAGAAAGAAACCAGAAACTTATTAATCCTTCTTCCAGACAGTTTTTTACGACTTCAGCAACTATTTCATCGCTTTCCATATCAATGGCGAACATCATTCCAACTCTTCTTATTTCAAGTACTTTCGGGTGATTTGAAAGATGCTTTTCAATGTAGAGACCTTTTTCTTCGACTTCTTCAAAATTTATTTCACTTTGCATTACATCCAAACAAGCAGCGGCAGCGGCACAAACAGCGGGGTGACCACCAAAAGTTGTAATGTGTCCTAGCATTGGATCGTGGGATAGAAGTTTCATATTTTCATAACTACTCACAAAAGCACCGATAGGCATTCCGCCGCCGAGAGCTTTCCCAAGCGTTAGAATATCTGGTACAACTCCGCTGTGTTCAAAAGCGAAAAGTTTTCCTGTTCGACCAACGCCACATTGAATCTCGTCAAATATTAGTTGTGTTCCTGTTTTATCACACTTTTTTCGCAATTGTTGCAAATATTCAGTACTAGCTTGACGTACTCCAGCGTCTCCTTGTACAGGCTCAATGATTACAGCTGCCGTCTTTGAAGTGATTAAATCTAAATCATCTGAAACGTTATGTTGAATAAACTTAACTTCCGGCAAAAGCGGTTGAAAGGGAGCTTTTTTAGCTTCGTTAGCAGAAACACTCAAAGAGCCATGTGTACTTCCGTGGTATGCACCTTTGCAAGCAATGATTTCTTGTCTACCAGTGGCGCGTTTGGCTAATTTTAAAGCAGCTTCATTTGCTTCGGTTCCTGAATTTACTGTATAAACACAGTTTAAGTTTTCGGGCAGAACAGCTGTCAGTTTTTCAGCGAACTCAACTTGTGCGTCTTGAATGAATTCGCCATAAACCATAACATGCAAATGTCGATCAATCTGGGCTTTTAATGCAGCGATAACTTTTGGATGATTATGTCCAATGTTATTAACTGCAACTCCAGCAATCATGTCTAAGTATGCTTTTCCATTTTTATCATAGATATAGCTTCCTTTCGCATAATCTACATCAATCAAATAGGGAAATGGATTGGTTTGCCCTTGTAAAGAGAGAAATTTTTCTTGCAAGGATTTACCTTTATTCATACATTAACTGTTTTGGAGTGGACTAAGCTTTTCTGCTGATCGCTTTTATGCTAGCTTTTATAATATCCGCTGTGTCAATGTTATATTTCGTCATTAACTCATCAGGAGTACCACTTTCACCGAATGTATCATTTACACCAACATATTCTTGAGGAGTTGGATTGTTTCTCGACAATACCTGAGCAACAGAATCTCCAAGACCTCCATTGATCATATGTTCTTCTGCTGTAACGACACAACCGGTTTTTGCAATAGTCTCTAAAATTGCTTTTTCATCCAAAGGTTTAATGGTGTGCATATTGATAACTTCTGCATCAATTCCTTCTTTGGCTAAAGCTTGAGCAGCTTCAACCGCTTTCCAAACCAAGTGACCACAAGCTATAATCGAAACATCCTTGCCTTCAAAAATCACATCAGCCTTACCAATTTTAAAATCAGCGTTAGCATCTGTAAATATCGGAACTTTTGGTCTTCCGAAACGTAGATATACTGGGCCATCATGTTTTGCAATTGCTTTTGTTGCTAATTTTGTCTGATTAAAATCAGCGGGTACAATAACAGTCATATTTGGAAGCATTTTCATCATTCCAATATCCTCCAATATCTGATGCGTAGCGCCATCCTCTCCAAGTGTCAAACCTGCATGAGAAGCACAAATCTTTACGTTCTTGTCTGAGTATGCAATTGATTGACGAATTTGATCATAAACACGACCTGTTGAGAAATTTGCAAATGTTCCAGTATAAGGAATTTTCCCTCCGATAGTCATACCCGCGGCGATTCCCATCATATTTGCTTCAGCTATTCCAACTTGGAAAAAACGATTTGGAAAATCATCTTGGAAAGCGTTCATTTTTAATGAGCCAGTTAAGTCGGCGCAAAGTGCAACTACATTTTCATTTTCTTTACCAAGTTCGTGAAGCCCTTCACCAAATCCTGATCTAGTATCTTTTTCACCTGTTACTTCAATGTGCTTTTCCATTATAAGTTAATTGTTATTGATTTATTAGAATGTATTGAAAAATCCTGTGAATTTGTATAATTCGTAGATTTTAAATGTTTTTTCCTGTAAACTACTTTGTAATTACCTGGAAGAAGTACCCAACTAGCTTTTGTTTTATTTTCATCCAAGTCACAAACCCACTCGAATTCATTGTTGTCTTTTACTTCAAAAACCTGTCCTGTCACTTCTTTTGCAGAACGGAAATTCACTGTTCCCGGGGCGTCAATACGAACGTTCGTGGTTGAACTTTGTTCTATTTTAACCGTCTTATATCTTCTTGGTAATGTAAGAATTTCCAGATCATATTCACCAACTATATACTTTTGGATTTCTTGAAACTTCTGGACATTCAGTGTATTGTGTTTTCCTTTCTCCATTACACGAACATCAATATAATTATTGCTTGTTGGTCGGTCAAAAGTAACTTCAAGCAACCCTTGAGGAGTGTCAAGCTCGATTATATTATGCGTATTTCTTTGAATTTTAATATTGAACTTACTCTTTTGAGGTAGTGTCTTAACGATGAGGTCATACCTTATGCTAGGATCGATGATTAAAGTATCTGGTAAGTTTCTTTCATTGAGTGTGTGTGTAAAAGTGTACTTTAAATTTTTTGTTCCAGCTTCGTACAAAAACATCGTTACGTTTGTTTCTTTAGGTGTTCCATAAATCGTATTCAAGTTGATTTGAACCGTTGTATTAACCAATGCTTGGTTAACCACATTTTTTAAAACAGCTTGAAAAGCCTGAGGATCTTCTGCTGATTTATAATTCCCAATACAGTCAAATTGATCTAAGTAAGACATGTCCAGGCCTAAACCAATGACAAATGGACTGATAGAAATTCCTTTGGCTCTTAATTTATCTGCAATAACACAAGGTTCATCATCGCAAGCTTCAACACCATCTGTAATTAAGATGATTACATTTCGCGATTTTCTATCTGGAAAATCCCCTGCAGATGCTTCAAGTGAGCGAGCGATTGGTGTGGTTCCTTTTGCTCTTAGTACTTTTATTTTATTGATGATATAATCATGATTTCCTTTGGCAAAGGGTACTTCAAGCTTAGTATCTGCACAATCTTGATAAGTTGCAGTAATTGGAGATTGATGACCATAAACACGTAGTCCGATTTCCAGGTTTGGAACACCTCTCAAACTATCAATTGAATTAATTAGAATTCTTTTAGCAATAGTAAGTCGAGTTTCTCTACCCCATTTTTGATTCATGGAGTTAGAGGCGTCGAACAAAAATAAAATTCGCGTCAGTTCTTCCTGCGAGTAGCTAAGCCCCGACAAGAATAAAAACAATATGCAAATTAATCTTTTCAAAAATGTATTTTAATAATCTCCTAAAGTTTCCTCCAGTTGATTTAAAGCGCTTTTCAATTGCTCAGCGTTTGGAGCAGAACCGTGCCATTTATGCGTACCCATCATATAGTCAACTCCTTGTCCCATTTCAGTTTTCATCAAAATAACAATCGGTTTTCCATTTCCACGTAGGGATTTTGCTTTTTCAAATGTATCGATCAACGCTTGCATGTCATGACCATCAACTTCAAGTACCTCCCATCCAAAAGCTTGCCATTTTTGTTTTAGGTTACCCAAAGAAAGCACATCTTCAACATCACCATCAATTTGACGACCGTTATAGTCAATCGTTGCAATTAAATTATCTATCTTGTGTCCAGCAGCATACATTGCAGCTTCCCAGATCTGACCTTCTTGTAATTCACCATCACCATGTAAGGTATAAACGAAACTATCATCATTATTTAACTTCTTCGTTTCAGCAGCACCAATCGCCATGGATAAACCTTGACCAAGAGAACCAGAAGCCGCTCTGATTCCAGGTAGGTTATGATCTGTACTTGGATGACCTTGTAAACGTGAATTTAATTTTCTAAATGTCGCCAATTCATCAACGGGGAAATATCCTGCTCTCGCAAGTGTACTGTACCAAACAGGAGAAATGTGTCCGTTTGATAGAAAAAACAAGTCTTCTCCTTTTCCATCCATTGTGAAATTCGAAGGATCGTGCTTCATTATTTTATGATATAACACCGTGAAAAAGTCCGCACAACCTAAAGAACCTCCAGGGTGTCCTGAACTTACAGCGGCTACCATTCTTACAATATCTCTTCTAGTTTGAGAAGCGTAACGCTCCATTTCCTTTATCTCCATAACAACGTTAAATAATGACTGTTTTACTTGTGCAAATCTATATTTTTTTAGGCTATTTCGAGGTTATATTTCGTACAATTTATCACTACTTTTGCACAGTATGTTTATAAAAGATAATTCCATTCATAGCGTAATTGATTATTTCGAGAAGAAATTGAGCGAAACGTTTTCTAGTCGAGAAATAAAATTAATTGCGCGCTCATTTATTTCGAAGCGATTAGGATGGGAAACCTCTGATTTTATTAGTAGAAAAGAAGAAAAAGTCTCCGAATCGGATTTGTTGTTTTTTAGAGAAAAGATAAAGCAATTGCTAAGTGGAGTTCCATTTCAATATGTACTAGGAGAAACTTTTTTTTACAACATTTCACTCAAAACAGATAAACGTGCATTAATTCCAAGACCTGAAACAGAAGAGTTAGTGGATTGGATCGTAAATGAACACAAAGACCAAAAGGATTTAAGAATTCTTGATATCGGAACAGGTTCAGGATGTATTCCGCTTGCAATTAAAAGTGTCATGCTGAAATGCCAAGTAGCTGGAGTTGATGTCGATTCAGAAGCTTTAACTTTAGCTAAGGAAAATGCAACTTCTTTAAATCTGGATGTAGAATTTTTCAAACATGATATTTTATCATCAGATGAATTAGATAAAAAATGGGATATCATTGTTTCAAATCCGCCATATATTCCGATCAAAGAGAAATCTGAGATGGCAAAACACGTACTGGAATACGAACCTGAACTTGCATTGTTCACAACGAATGAAAATCCACTTGTTTTTTACGAGAAAATTGCAGATTTTGCAGCGCTAAAATTGAGTAAAGAAGGTTGGTTGTACTTCGAGATTCACGAGTCAAACGCGGACAAGGTTGTACAACTTTTAGAAAACAGAAACTTTCAAGCGATTACTGTAAAAAAAGATTTGCAAGGTAAAGATCGCATGATTAGATGTAAACGTTAACAGATATTAATGGAAAAGTCCGAAGCGAAAGAAAGAATTGAATTATTGTCAGAAAAAGTGGCTTATCATAATCATCTCTATTATGTAGAGAGCAGAACTGAAATATCTGATTATGAATTTGATCAGCTATTGAAAGAATTGCAAGACCTAGAGGAAAAATTTCCTGAATTAGCCGATGAGAATAGTCCTACCAAAAGAGTAGGGGGTGATATCACGAAAAAATTCCAGACAGTAAAGCATGAATACCCCATGCTTTCGCTATCCAATACATATTCTCAGGAAGAAATTGTTGAATGGGAAAACCGTGTTAAGAAAACTGCACCTGGCGAGTTGAAGTATGTTTGTGAGTTAAAATACGACGGTGTAGCTATCGGAATTCGTTATGAAAACGGCGTCTTCAAAAGAGCGGTTACTAGAGGTGATGGAACGCAAGGAGAAGATGTTTCGACAAACGTTAAGACAATCAGAAGTATTCCGCTTCGATTGAAAGGAAATTATCCTCCCGTTTTTGAGATACGAGGGGAAATATTTTTTCCATTAGATAAATTTAATGAACTCAATCAGCAACGAGAAGAACTAGGAGAAGATCTATTTGCGAATCCAAGAAATACAGCTTCTGGGACATTGAAGTTGCAAGATTCAAGCGTTGTAGCTACACGTGGATTAGATTGCTTTTTATATGGAGTATATGGAGATGATCTTCCAGCAGACGGACATTATGATAGCGTTTTAAAAGCAAAATCATGGGGTTTCAAGATTCCAACTCCAGAAAAACGCTTTATCGAACGCACAGATTCGATTGAAGGAATTATGGATTTTATCAATTACTGGGATGAAAATCGAGCTGATTTGTCTTTCGAGATTGATGGAGTTGTAATTAAAGTAGACGATTATGGTCAGCAACAAGATCTTGGTTTTACAGCGAAATCTCCGAGATGGGCGATAGCTTATAAATTCAAAACAGAGCAGGTAAGTTCAAAATTGGAAGCTGTTACTTACCAAGTTGGACGAACAGGTGCAGTGACACCCGTTGCAAATCTAACTCCAGTTCCATTAGGAGGAACAATCGTCAAGCGTGCATCTCTTCACAATCAAGATCAAATCAATAAATTAGATTTACACGAAGAAGATACGGTTTACGTAGAGAAAGGAGGAGAGATTATTCCAAAAATTGTTGGCGTAGATTTATCGGAAAGAAAATCTGGTGCTCAAAAGATTGAATTTATAGAAAATTGTCCGGAATGTGAAACGCCATTGAAGCGACTAGAAGGAGAAGCACATCACTATTGTCCAAACGACATGGGCTGCCCTCCACAAATTACGGGGAGAATGATTCATTTTATTTCACGCAAAGCAATGAATATTGATGGTTTGGGAGCAGAAACGATTGATCAATTGTTCAGAGAAGGATATATTAAAAACAGCGCCGACTTATACGATTTAGAGTTCGAGCAGGTTGAAAATCTTGAAAGAATGGGTAGGAAATCTGCTGAAAATCTCTTCAACGGATTAAATGAATCGAAATCAGTTCCTTTTGAGCGTGTTTTGTTTGCTTTGGGAATTCGTTATGTAGGTGAAACTGTCGCTAAGAAAATTGCGAAAGCAAAAAAGAACATTGATGCAATTATGTCAGCCACTTATGACGATTTAATAGCAATTGATGAGGTAGGAGAGAAGATTGCCATTAGTATTCAAGCACATTTTCAAAACGAAGAGAATATTGAGATTGTAGAGAGGCTCAAACAACACGGATTAAAATTCGAAATTGAAGAGGAAGAACTGGATAGTTCAGTTTTAGAAGGGAAATCAATAGTAGTTTCAGGAGTTTTTAATCATTTTTCGAGAACGGAATTAAAGAAAGCGATTGAAAAGAACGGAGGTAAAAATGTAAGTAGTCTCTCCTCAAAAACGGATTACCTTATCGCAGGAGAGAATATGGGGCCGGCAAAACTAGAAAAAGCCGAAAAGCTTGAAATCCCTATGTTGTCAGAAGAAGAATTTATAAAGTTGATTGAAGGATGATAAAAACTTCCCAAGAAAATAGAATAGGAGAGAAATATGAATCAATAACATTCTTAGCTGAGTGGGAGAGTAAATTCAGTTTTGAATCATTACGATCTCTGGCAAAAAAGTATTTTCCAGATTTCAAAAGATTAAAATTTGTTTATGTCCTCCAATCTAAAAAGATGCCCGAAGATTTGCCCCGAGTTGCCGATGTTTATTATTTGAATAAAAAGGATTTCGGTTGGCAGGGAAAATTGAAATCTGAAGAGGCAAAATCACTTTTCTCAGAAGATGAAAACTCAATTTTGTTATGTTATGATGTGTCAGCGAATAAATATGTGAAGAAAATCATAATGCAGGCGAATAATAATCTTAAGATTGGTTTTGAATCTGAAAGTTTACCTAATTTTGACCTCGCTTTTCGAATAAGTCAACCGAGTATAGAGAAACTATTCGAACAAACAGAAAAGTACTTAAAAAAATTATAGATTATGCAGTTTAAAGGAACAGGTGTAGCACTCGTAACTCCGTTTTTATCTAATGGAGAAGTTGATGAGAAAGGTTTGAGAAAACTAGTCGATTACCAAGTTGAAAATGGAACGGATTTTCTTGTTGTACAAGGAACGACTGGAGAAACTGCAACTTTAACTTCTGAAGAAAAAGACAGAGTCTTAGCAATTGTTATTGAGCAAAATGCGAAACGCTTACCAGTTGTTTTAGGAATGGGTGGAAATAATACTGCCGAAGTAGAAGCTGCAATGAAGAACTTTTCAAATGACGGAGTAGATGGGTTTTTAAGTGCTTCTCCACATTACAACAAACCAAGTCAGCGCGGAATTATCGAGCATTTTAAAGTTTTGTCGAGAGCCTCCAAATTGCCAATCATTTTGTATAATGTTCCAGGAAGAACTGGAAGTAATATGGTTGCGTCTACTACTTTAGAGCTTGCAAAATTAGATAATATAGTTGCTGTAAAAGAAGCTTCAGGCGATTTGGAGCAAGTAATGTCAATTATTAAAGATGCACCGAGTGATTTTGCTATCCTTTCAGGTGAAGATGCACTTACGATGCCTATGATTGCTGCGGGAGCGCACGGTGTGATTTCTGTCGTGGCAAATGCGCTTCCTAAACGTTTTTCAACGATGGTGAATGCTTCTATTTCAGGTGATTTAGAGCTGGCAAGAAAAAATCATTATGATCTCTTGGATGTAACGCACCTTTTCTTCGCAGAGGGAAATCCCGCTGGAATTAAAGTAGCTTTAGAATCAGCTAAAATTTGTGGAAGTACGCTTCGTTTGCCTTTATTTGAGGTAAGTGGTGAGTTGAGAAAGAAGATTGATGCGGAGATGGTTGGGTTGATCGGATAGATATTATTACAAATAAGTCCCGTTAGGGACGAACAGCTTGTAACCATGGGTGCAAACCCATGGGGTACGCCCCACAAACAAAAAAGTCCCGTTAGGGACGATATAAATCTATCACAACTCCCTATCACTTTGTTCCAAGCAATCCTACTCAAATCCCGTAGGGATTATCAATTCTTAGCCACGGGCTTTAGTCCGTGGTCAATTCAGAAATAAGAAGTTTAAAAGTCCTGTACTTCGGTTATACTCAGCATCCATAAGGACGACATTTCTACACCACAAACCTATCCCAACCTCCTCTCACAAAGCACCCGAAACTCATTCAAAATAATAGCAGTCGCGCCCCAAACAACCTTCTCACGGATATCAAAATAAGGCACATTCCTAAGAATTCGTTCCTTTGTAACCCGTATATCCGTTGTTTTCATATTTTCCTTGATCAAAATATCCTTTAAATTAAAAGGCAAAATCTCAGCAACTTCTCTTTCCTCAGGAAAAAATTCTGGTGTGTCAGTATAATGAAAAACATAAGGATGAACATGGTAATTGCTCACTGGAATATAAACGGGTGTCAGTGAGCCAAGTAAATCTAATTTCTCAGTAATCAAGCCTGTTTCTTCAACACATTCGCGAATTGCAGTTTGATCTAAACTTGTTTCAAAATCTTCTTTCTTTCCACCGGGTAAACAAACTTGACCGCTGTGCGAACCTTTGTAAATAGGTCGCTGAATTAAAACTGACTTTAATGTTTCTTCGGTTTCAAAAAGAACCAAGGCCACCGCACTTTCTCGATAATTACTGACCTGTTTTATAGCTTGGGATGATTTTTGCCTTCCTAGTGGAGACATGGCTAGATGGGCATCTTCTCCGGGAAGATCATTATCTAAAAGTTGTTTTATGAGTTCAATGGATAATGACATTTATGCGTGTCTTATACTTTTGAAGATCTTCATTATGTCTTTGTGATAATAATAAATATCTTCTTCGTTCACAATGAATTGAATCAAATACGTTGTCCCATCGAATGTAATAGACCCGAACTGATAAAATAAATCGTTTTGATAATTGTCACTTCTTCCTTTGACAGATATAAGCATAATCTCCTTTTGTTTGAAGGTTTCGATTGAAGTTTGAGTAGAGAAACTCGATCCAACCAAATTTGATAGTCTTGTATCCTTTATATAGTCCAAAATAACTTCATCATTTGTGAATGATTTAACATTATCCTCAGCTTGATAAAATGTTCTGTATGCATCCATATCCTCATCAGGAATTCTGTCAATGGAGAAAAACGAGTGTGTTTGGTTGCAAATGAAATTTTGTTCATTAGTGAGACTAAAATCGTAGTAGTTTTCTTTAATGAAACACGATGGTAGGGTGATATAAACAGCGTCATTACTCCACTGAATGTATCGCTCAATAGCAGAGTTCTTTTCAAAAAAATCAAATTGAATTAACTTCGACTCCTCTTTTTCTTCGTCAGGAGTACAAGCATTTACTATCAGTAATAGAAAGCCTAAACCTAAAATAGTTTTATTTCTAAAAAGTTGAACCAATGTTTTTTTCTTAAATATAATACTTTCTTAGTTAATTATATTCGTTTCCTTTCCAAACCTTTTGTATGATACAAGTACAGAAATAGCAGCAAAAACGACCATAGTTAAGAAGCTAAGCGCCATTAAATCGATGCTAAGTGTTCCTGCAACCAGTTCCTTAGAAGCGAGTACTATATTGACAATTGGAATCATTGCTGTGATATAGTCTAGTTCAATTCCAGGAATAAATCCGACCATTGCTGGGAGAATGATTATGAAATTAACAGGTGTTAGAATACTTTGGGCTTCTTTAAATGATTTTGCATAAATTGTCACAGGAATCATTACACCTGCGAAGAAGATTGTTAGTGGTATCAACAAGATATAGAGCGACAATATAAATTGTATACTCAAAATGCTACTAACCACTTCTAAGATCATAGGATTTTCAACTAATTCAAACACTTCTAAGGATAAAAAGAGTCCGACTAAGGCAAAAGTTGCAGCTGCAATTCCAGAAAGTACAACTACCATCATCTTACCAATTAATATTTTCCACCTTTGAACTGGGGTAGTTAAAAGTGTTTCTAATGTTTTACGTTCTTTTTCACCAGTAAATAAATCAATAGCAGGGTAGAGGCAACCTATGAAGCCGAAAATGATAAATAAATAAGGAAGTATCCCTCCTGCAATTTTACCGATCATTTCTTTGCTTGAAGCTAAATTGACATAAGAAATAGCTAGGGGTTCAGTAAGTTTTCGGTCTAACGAAAGTTTATCAAATCGCTCTTGCAAAAGGTTGTTTTCAATAATATCGAGATAAGTTTTTACTCGGTCTCTCGTTCCTAAATTCGTTTCATTTAGAATTACAGAGATATTGATTTGCTCGTTTGAATCTTTTAGCTCATTGTAATTTGAAGGAATCACAATTCCTAACTGAATAGAATCTTGAGATATTTCTTTTGAAATTCCAGTCGTATCTGAAAAGAATTTTAATTTTTTCGGTCCTAATGAATCTGGAATCGCCGAGAGTTGAACAACAAAATCGTTTGATGGATCTTCTGTCACAACAGCTATATTAAAAACCTCTTCTTTCTGTTTTTCTTCAAAACTAGATGAAACTTTTGTAATTATTCCGAGAATCAAAGGGAATACCAAAACTGGAATAACAATCATCGCGATTATTGTACGACGGTCTCTCAGTGTATCTTTTAGTTCTTTTTTAAATATCGTAAATATCATAGCTCAGCGTTATTTGAAGCGTTAATAATTCTAATGAATTCAGCGGTTAGATTCTCTGAAACCATGTTTTCTCTGAACTGTTGCATTGTTCCTTCGTAAACAATTCCTCCTTTGTGGATTATTGCTAAATCATCGCACAATAAATCCACTTCACTCATGATGTGAGAGGAGAAAATAACTGTCTTACCTTGTTTTTTGCAGTCACCAATAAGCTTGATAATATTTTCTGCTGTAATTACATCCAATCCGCTTGTTGGCTCATCGAAAATAACTACTTCTGGATCATGAATCATTGTTCTGGAAATAGAAACTTTTTGTTTCATTCCTGTGCTTAGACGACCAATTCGCTTGTTTTGAAAGTCGTGCATATCGAGTAAAGTATAAAGTTCCTCTTTACGACGCTTAAAATCTTGGTCTGAAACATTGTATAAATCAGCGAAATATTTGATTAATTCGTTGGGTGTAAGTCTTTCATACAATCCAGTTGATCCAGTTAAGAAACCGATATGTTTACGTGCTTGGTTGGCATTCGCGCTAACGTCAACTCCTTGAATTTGAATTCTCCCACCTGTAGGTTGGAGTATGCCTGCCAGCATTCGCAAAGTTGTAGTTTTACCAGCACCATTTGGTCCAAGGAGTGAAAAAATACGTCCTGGTTCACAAGTAAAACTAACATCGTTTACCGCAACAGCAATTTTTTCGTCTGTATTATTTTCTTTTCGTTGTTTCTTCGTTAACTCAAACGTTTTCCGAATATTCTCAGCAACAATCATAGAGAATTGATTTTTATTTAAAGGCTGAAATTAATGAAAAAATAGAGTTTTAAAATGTTAAAAAACGCTTTTAAGTTAAAAGTTATTCGAAAACGACCAGAGGCGCTAATTTTTCCAGCGTTGCAGGACCAATTCCTGGAATATCATCCAAATCTTCAAGAGATGTGAAAAAGCCCACTGATTCTCTGTGTTTGATTATCGCATCAGCTCTACCTGGTCCAACAGTTGGTAAAAATTGAAGCTCTTTTTTTGTTGCGATATTTACGTTTAAAGGGAAGAGCGTTTTTCTTAACTCGGCGTCATCAGTAATGATCTTTCTTCCAACACTTTCAGGATTTTTCCACATTCCCAAACTGTCCAACCTGGCAATACCCTCTTCAACTTTATAAGCTGATGATTTATCAATAGGTTGAAAATAATATTCGGAATATTGCGCATTTCCTGTGGAGATCATGATTTTATTAACATCAATAAGTTCCTCTCCCTTGCGTGCTGTGATATACCCTTTGTGACTTCCATATTTATGACGTGGAATGCCACGAGCTCCCGTGATTTTAAGTTCAGCACCTTGGAGAATTGAGTCCAGAAATAGTTTTGATTTTGATGCATAGAAATAGGTTGAATCTTTATGACCACCCCAGGTTCTAGGAGCATCGACGCCTAGTAATTCCACGGGGTAAAAAACATTTGTTTCCAATTCGACTTCAATTTTATCGCCTTCAACAACTCTGAAACGTTCGTACCATTGATTTGTGTCTACAGTTGGATAACGATGAAAAGTTTCTCCTTTTGCTCTACTCAAAACTCCCATGAAATCTTGATAAAATTGATTGGCAATTTTGTTGTCAAAAATGAATAGGATGTTTTCATCATTAGCCTTTTCTGCAGCAGCTGAGAAGTTATAAGAGCCTGTAACAGTTAGTGCTTTATGCTTTTCGGGATAAGGATAATTCACATCAAAAATCATTGTCTTAGAATGTAGTTTTCGTACCTCTTTTGCCGGCATAACCAGTCGAGTGCCAAACGCCATTTCTGGTCTTGCCCAGATGTCATTATTGTTTCTATATTTTGCGTAAAATGCAGGATCAATAACACCTTTCAAAGTAATTTCAGCCCTACCAGAACGATCTATTAAAGCCTCGCTAATTGGAATGTTTGGACTAATGGCAAATGACAAAAATTGTGCGTCATGTCTTACGTATTCATTTATTAATTCAGTCAACCTCTCCGAAATGCTGGGTTTAGTCTTATCACGATCCATCGGACCAAAATATACTTCAACGCGCGTATCATTTACAAAATGAACGTTTTGAGACACATTTCTTTTGTCTTTGTGGAAACGAGCCCTGTTATTGTTGGGTTCGGCTCCTTTGCTTCCCCACATTTGCTCAAATTCTTCTAAATATGCATTAGCAATTCCACTATCTTTAATGAGCAAAACAGCATTTGTGTTCCACGCTCCAGTATAAGTTGTATTCATAGTACCCGTCCATACATAGTCATCGTTCGGATCTTCGCTAAGCGCATCGATTACAGCAAACTTGTGGTGCATATTCGCTCCTGAATTGGGCAGTCTTTTATAAGCTTCTTCAATTCTGCCATCTGGCCAGTAAATTGTTCCGCTGTCATCTATATTAGGGATTCCTGCTTTTCTCAAAGTATCCCACATCGGTTTTAAAAAACGTGGTGCATGATTTCGGTGAATAACGTCTGTGATCACTCGGACTCGAACGCCTCTTCGGCTGGCTCTTGCAACTGCTTCACCTACTCGCATGTGCTGGAGATCATAGACAACTAAATCGACGCTGTGTTGAGCCGAATCAATTTGATTAACTAAAACTCCAATTAAGTCCCATTCATCATTTGAGGCGTTTCCGGCTAATTGAACTGAATGATCTGATTTTGAATTAAAATATGCTTTTATCCATTCAACGCTGCTTGTGTCTCTTTTTCCGCAAAATGCAGTAACAGGGAGTGCAAGAATTAAGAACAAATAGACAAATTTCACAAGCATAAATTCAAGTTAGAACAGTAGTGTTGAACTCTAATATCATACCAAAAATACAGGAACTTTTTTAGTTTTTCAACTTTACAATCTTATCGTTTTGTAAAACTGGTATTAAATCTATCTGATTAGGAGTCAAACAGTATTTGATGTCTTTGTTCAGATTTAACCTTTTTAACCTTCTTCTATGCGAGCTCGATTTTAAGAATCCCATATAATTATCTTTAGCAGACATGTATAGGTATTTAGCAGCAACAGAGGAATCTTCATCAGATGAGAATTTTCCGCTACTGATCAATATTTCGGCAATTGCTCCTCCGCAAATAGTGTCTTCAAGATTAAATTTATCTTTCCAGCCTGAACACAGACATAAAACATTTTTATCCTGCTGAAGTAAGTATTCTGTGATTGCTTCAAGATTTACCAAAGCACCAATGATTACTTGATCAGCGTCTTTTGCAATATTGATAGCACGTGTTCCATTTGTAGTTGAAAGAACGATTTCCTTATCTTTTAACTCAGGTCTCATATAGCTATATGGAGAATTTCCAAAATGAAATCCTTCAACAATTTCACCTTGTCTTTCTGCACCCACTAAATAACCTTTTTCCTGGTATGATTTTGCTTCGTCAATTGTTGAAACGGGAATAACAGCACTTACACCATTGTTTAAAGCAGAACAAATTGCAGAAGTTGCGCGAAGTACGTCTATAACGACTACGATCTCGAATCGTCCCTTGAAATATTCATAATCTTTTGGCGTATAACAGACCTCAACCATTTTTTTCTCCATGCGGCGAAGATAAATAAAATTCTATTTGCACAAATTGAATATGCAACAGACTATTCGAAACTAATCATTTCTTCAAGTTCCTTTCCCACCAGACTACCAAGTGCAACGCCCATCCCACCAAGCCTCACTCCGATGTAAACGTTATTTGAAATAGACTTGACTATAGGTGTTTTTGTTTCTCCAACACCCATGATTCCAGACCATTGATGTTCGATTTCTACATTTTGATGTGGGAGAATAACCTCGTAAAGTAATTTTTTGATAGCATCCAAAATATTATCTGTGTTTTCAATCTCATCTGTTTCTTCACCTTTTAAATCAAGATTTCGACCACCACCAACTAAAACGCGATTTTCAACATTTCTAAAATAGAAATATCCTTCATCATAGTGGAAGGTTCCTTCAAAAGGTTTGGTTTTAAGCGGTTTAGTTATAACGACTTGAGCTCGAGCAGGGGAGAGATTAATTTCTGGCATAATTTGTTTCGTAAGTCCATTCGTAGCGATGACAAGTTTCTTGGTTTGAAAACTACCGTAGTTCGTTTCAACTGTAACACAATCACCTTCTTCTCTCCATTTTTTTATTTCGGTTGAAAATAAAATATGGATACCAAGTTCAACTGCTTTTTTATGCAATTGATTCATCATTTTCCCAGTGTTGATTTGTCCTTCCCCTTTGCTGAAAATTAACCCATTCAAGTTTTTGAATCCAAAGGAATTATTAGCAACTGAAAAATTCTGCTTAATTCCCGTAGCACTTTCAATCAATTCATTTAAATGATTCATTTCAGATAAACAATTGTCGTAATTTTCTAAATCTTTCGTGTTGTTCGTAAATAACTCATTTGATCCACAAGGTATGTAGTCGATATTTGTTACACCACATCTATGCTTTAATAAGTTAAGTCCTTCATAACGCTTCTTAACTAATTTCACAACATCACTCTCAGTCATTGATTTCAAATCGTGTAGTAATTCAGTAGGACTTCCAAAGCAGGTGAAACCTGCATTTTTTGTACTCGCACCAGTTGGCAGGTAACCTCTTTCCAAAATAACAACCTTTTTTTTAGGGTACTTTTCTTTAAATGATATAGCAGCGGAATAACCAACGAGACCAGCTCCAATAACGGTTATGTCTAAATCATTGAAAAACAGTTCTTTTTCCCAGAAACTCAATTTTGAATATGACAGCATAAGTACATTTCTGTTTATTTACCGTAATTTTAACGATATTTGTGTATTAAACCATGAAAAACTGAACGATTGTTGTAACAAGATGTACTAAAATTCGTTCTAAGTAGTAGCTGATGAAAATTATAATTTCAACTCTCTGTTTTGTATTGCTGTCACTATCTGTAGTGTACGGTCAAGAGGTCGTGTTTGAAGGAAAGTTGTCAGATCATGATGACGATTCAAATTTAAGCGGAGTTCAAGTGAAAGCCTTTGCTGATGGATCAGAAACCTACAGTGCAACTACTGGTAGAAGAGGGGAGTACGTTGTAAAGCTTCCAGTCGGCAAGGTCTATACCATAAAGTATATGAAAAACGGTTATGTTACAAAAACGATGCGAGTTGATGTAACGGGCGTGAATGAAGAAGACTTACCTATCGGAGGAAAGATAATGCCTCCGGTTGATATTGATTTGTTTACTACAAAAGAGAATGTGGATTTTTCCTTTTTAGAAGAAGAACCTGTAGTTACTTGGGAGTACGACAGTAGAAATTTAATTATGGACTGGGATAGAAAAGTCTATGGTAAAATGAAAGATCGTATCGACAACCTACTGGCCGAGGCAGAGAATAAAGAAAAAGAAAATGATGCAAAATACAATGCGCTTATAAAGGAAGCTGACAATTTCTATGATGATGAAAAATATAAAGAAGCACTAGCAAAGTACGAAGCAGCATTGCAAGTTCCGGGAAAGCAAACAGAAGAGCATCCTAATAAGCGCTTAATTGAAATTGAGAATTTGCTTCAAGAATTAGCTGAAAAGGAACTGGAAGAAAAGCAAGGTGATCAAGCCTATCAAAATCTATTAACAGCTGCCGATAATTTCGCGAGTAATAAAGAGTTTGACAAGGCGCTTGACAAATACGAAGAAGCATTAGAAATTAAACCAGGAGAACAATATCCCCTCGACAAAATAGACGAAGTTTTAGCAGCAAAGAAAGCAGCATTGGATCAAGAAGAATATGATAAATTGATTAAACAAGGTGATAACTTCTTTGAGCAAAATAGTTTGAAAGCGGCGCGAGACAACTATACAAACGCTTTAAAATTGTTGCCTAACGAGACTTATCCTAAAGATCAACTTCAGAAAATACAAGACAAGCTGGATGCTGAAAAAGATCAACGTGAGAGAAAGCAGAAATATGATGAAGCAATTGCTGAAGCTGATCGATTGTTCAACGAAGAGAAATATGAGCAATCAATAGTTAAGTACAAAGAGGCTATTGAATATGAAAATGCGGCTACTTATCCAAAAGAACGAATTAAAATTGCTGAAGAAAAATTTGCAGAACAACAAAAGGAAGAAGAAATTAAGAAAGAGGTTGATGCGATCGTAAAAGAGGCTGATATTTTAGCCAGCTCAAGAAACTACGAAGATGCGATTAAAAAGTATGATAAGGCGCTAGCGCTCATGTCTACTCCAGAAATAGAGGAGAAGAAACAAAGAGCAGTTGAGAAATTAGAGACACTTCAAAACGATGAAAAGAGAGCCGAACAGATAAAGCAATTATTGACAGCTGCAAATGAAAGTTACAAAGCTGGATATTATCAAGACGCGTTAAATGATTTTGAAGCTGTTTTAAATATAGAGGAAACAAATACTGAAGCAATTGAAGGTGTTGAGAAAGCTAAATTAGCGATCAAAAAGAAAGAAGATGAAGAAGCTTTAAAAGAAGAGTTCGATGAGCTAGTCTCTAAAGCGGATCAGTTATTTACTGATGAGAGCTGGAAGGAAGCTGAGAAAATGTATGTAGCGGCTCAGGAGTTGATTGATGATGATACTCATGTTAATAACCGATTAGTTTCTGTACGAAAGAAAATTGCTGAAAATGAATCTCTAGCTGAACAAAATGAACAAATTCAGAATTTATTGGACCAAGCTGCTCGTCAAAAGAATGATGAGAAATGGGATGATGCAATTGCTTCCTACCAAGAAATTTTAAAGATTAAAGCTGATCACCAAAAGGCAAAAACTTTACTTGAGGAAACCAGGACTCTTAAAGAAGAATGGTTGACAAACAAAGAAAATCAAGAGAAATTTGATAAATTAAAATCGGAGGCAGATCAGTTGTTTGCTCAGGAAAAGTGGAAGGAATCAAAAGAAAAATATCTAGCAGCTAAAAAAGTGCAAGCTAGTTCCGAAGTAGATGATCAATTAAAAATAATTGAGCAAGAATTATCAAATTTAAGTTCGGCAAAAGAGAAGGAGGAAAAGTATAAAGAAGCAATGTTGGCTGCTACCGAATTTGAAAAAGATGAAGAATATCAAAAAGCCATTGATAAATACAATGATGCATTGGCGTATAAAGAAGAAGATGCTACAG
>Ga0114916_1000588_pt1 | contig 23738 bp, 14 predicted proteins | sample MalvirAntarct_66_FD_83501 | JGI IMG/M metagenome (GOLD analysis project Ga0114916, IMG submission 83501) | Marine viral communities from the Global Malaspina Expedition - Malaspina viral metaG Antarct_66 | ecosystem: Environmental > Aquatic > Marine > Oceanic | place: West Anvers Island... | reverse complement strand
TTTACCAGTACCTGGCACGAGTGTTTTAACATTAATTTTACTAAAAGTAACTAAGTCTAAAGGTGTAGCTACTTCAAAGAAACATCCTGCCCATACTTCCGAACCGACTGTTTTTTCTTGACTCGCAGACATTGCCGAGCCATTTATGCCGCCCATATTTGGATTGGCAACAATGTTTGTTCCTGCTATATTTCCAAATACCGTAAATGGTGGAGGCGTACCTTCAAAATCTTCAATTGGCATTTCTGGCAGTGTTGATGATATACTACCTTGTCCCACTTCCATTTCGTCGAAGTAATACAAGGAACCATCACCTGGCACATCAAAGTCATAGAATACAACGACTCTAACATAATCTGCAGCATCCGCAGCTTCGAAGTCAAAAATCAATTCTTCCCAAGCATTTGCTACTCCATTAGTCACATCGACTTCATGCGTAATAGTTGCGTCTTGATTCTCTAATTTTAATTTTATTGTTTTACCAGATGCTGGAGCGTATGATTTAAATTTTAACTTCTTAATACCTCCAAAGTCAATAGCTTGATTTGTCAATTCAAAGAAAGTTCCTGCCCAAGGCTGTGATCCTGCAGTCTTTGTAAGCTGCGCCGTCATGCTTGTTCCGTTAACACCATCTATAGAAGGGTTTGCAACAACAACCGTTGGGTCAATATCCCCAAATACCGTAAATACAGGCGGAGCTCCTTCAAAATCTTCAAAAGATTCAAATGGTTCTGAACTAACATTTGTTTGAGCTATATCGTCAAAATAATAGGTAGTTCCTGCTCCTGGATTTCCGAAGTCAAAAAACACAATTACTTTAGAATAATCCTGAGTTAAATCTTGCTCTGAGAAATCAAAGAAAAGCGTTTCCCAAGAATTCGTTGCTGATGTCACAGCATCAATTTCAGCTGAAATAGTGCCATCTGACGCATTTTCAATTTTTAATTTTACTGTTATTCCAGCTTGTGGCGACCAGCTATTAATTCTGAACGATTGATTTTCAGAAAAATCAATCGAAGCACCTAGTTGTAATGCCGTACCTGCAAACAATTCAGCCCCTGGCTCTTTAAAAAACTCGGCTACTTTTAAACTTGTATTCCCTCCTGTTGGATCTGGATTATCTATTACCGTGTTCACTGCCCCTCCAAAATCACCAAATACGTAATCTATGGTAGTTGATTCAAAATCTATCGGTAATGCAATAGGGTTTACAATAACTACAGTTTGTGTAACTTCAATAGTTTCTACTCCACCACTTAAAGCAACGACTCTAACATCATAGCTACCTACTTCAGCGTAGGTATGTGTGATTGTTTCCAACACCATTAAAGGTGTAGGATCTTCATCTGCTACATCCCCAAAATAAACTTCGAAACCAACCGCTAAATCTGCAGTGGCAGACACCTCAATTGAAAAAGCATCTCCGGACACTGGGTTAATTGTAACTTCTAAATTTTCTGGCGGTAAAAAAGACACTACAACTGTTTGTACAAACTCAGCAGTCTCTCCGTTAATATTGCTAGCCGTTACTAATGCAGGATAGCTACCTTCATTATAGGTGTGGTTTACACTTGTCCCAGGCGCTAGTGTAACAGCCTCTGAACCATCTCCAAAATCGAGTAAAAAGCTAGAAGCGCTATCTCCACTTGGAGTTAGCGTTGCTGTACCAGAATTATCTTGTGCTAACTGTACTTCCAATGCGAGATTCGATGGAAGCTGAACATCATTTAAGTAATCTAAATCCCTGTCATCCTCAACACAACCCATGGAAAGAAGTACAAATACACAAATACTAAATACGTTTTTAAATCTGAAATTTTTCATAGTGTGCATTTTTTTAATATCCAGGATTTTGTTGCCATCTGTTTCCTGCTAATTCTATTTCTACAGATGGAATTGGGAATAATTCGTGTTTACCCGTTGTAAACCCTTCAATGTCTTGCTCAGCGCGATTTGTTCGTACTAAATCAAAAAAGTGATGGCCTTCACCAACAAGCTCTAATCTTCGTTCTAGATAAATAGCCTCTAAAAGTTCACCGCCACCTGCAGAGACATCTTCTAAACCAGCGCGCTCTCTAACAGTGTTTAAGTATAACCTTGCTAATGCGTCATTTCCTGTACCCTCATTATGCGCTTCAGCTGCCATTAACAATACATCTGCATAGCGAATAGCTCTATAATTATTTGGGTTTGTCAAGTTTTGATCTCCTGTATTAGAATCTCCTTGTCTCGGAATATATTTTCTATTAAAGTACCCAGTGTGCTCAAATCCTTCTACCCAACTTACGCCGGCTCCATCATTATAATCTTGGTTTGCATCTGCAAAAGCTTGAATATTTAAAATGGCAATGTCTCTACGCAAATCGCTCTCATCATAAGCATTATAGGTTTCTTCTGTAGGAACGTTAAAACTAAAGCCAGATTCAAATAAGGGTCCGTTGAAATTACGTGGCCCATTAAAACCAACTGCTACATTTCCTTCGCTACACTGAAGGCAACCAAAACCAGCTCCTTGTTCGTCTGTGTATTGTATTTCAAAAACTGACTCGCTGTTATTCTCAAAATCATTTTCAAAAACTGTTGAAAAGTCGGTAACCAAACTATAGGGTCCAGTTTCAATAACATCATCTAATACAGAAGCCGCTAAACTATATTTACCTTGATACAAATAAACACGACCAAGTAATGCTTGAGCCGCCCCTTTAGTTACACGCCCTTGCTCGGCTTGTGTAACTGGAAGATTATCAGCAGCAAAAATGAGGTCTAATTCAATCTGTGTATATACTTCTGCAGCAGGTGTTCGTTCCACAGTATTTTGATCTCCGAAGAGTAAGCGCTTATCTACAGCCAATGGCACATCACCAAAAAACTTGACTAATTCAAAATAATAGTAAGCACGCAGAAAAGTAGTTTGTCCTAGCACATTATCTCTACCAGAAAAATCTGTTTTATCCTTAAACTCCATAATGTAGTTCGCTCTATTCACACCGGCAAACATCCAAGACCAGATATCCCTTAGCTGTGCATTTACGGGTGTATGACGCATATCATCAATCTCTTGAATTCCAGGCACGTCAATCGCACTCTCACCACCGGCGAGGGTATTGTTGGAGGCGATTTCACCCAACATAACGTTGATATAGGAAGACTGAAGTAAATCATAGGCACCAATAAGTGCAGATTGGTAATCTGCTTCGCTATTGAAGAAGTCTTCTGAATTTTCATCTTCTGAGTTTACAGAAACGAAATCATCACTACATGAAAGGGTTATTAAACCTACACCTAGCAGTAAAATAAAGCTCTTTTTTGTTTTCTGAAGGAATCTCATAATTAAAATTTAAGGTTTAGACCAAGTAAAAATGTTCTTGGAGATGGATAGAACCCAATGTCAATTCCGCCTCCTACAGGAGCACCAGAAGAGGTTGTTGGATCATAACCACGATATTTTGTAAATGTAAATGCGTTACTAACTGAAGTATAAAGGCGTAATTCGTCAATTTGCTCTCCTAAAACTCCCTCTCCGAATGTATATCCTAATTGAATATTCTGAACTCTTATAAAAGAACCATCCTCAACAAAGAAATCTGAAAATAATGTATTGGACGTTGCAGCTGTTGTTACTCTTGGAAATTCATTAGATGACCCAGGGCCAGTCCATCTTCCCAAAAATTGAGTAGATCTATTAGTCAACTCTTGAAAACGCTCATAATTTCTTACAATTTCATTTCCAGAAGAGCCAAAGGCATAGGCCACAAAGTCAAAGTTTTTATAATTAAAGCCTATGTTAACACCAAAAGTGAAATCTGGAATAGGATCCCCAAGATTCGTTCTATCTTCCGTAGTAATTACACCATCACCATCAACATCCACAAAGCGAATATCGCCTGGCTGCGCCCCATCTTGTGCGGCGTGGTTGTTCACTTCGTCAATGGTCTGAAATATTCCATCTGTTTTGTACCCTTTAAAGTATCCAATTGGAAAACCTGCCTCCATCCTTGATGGAAAATCCTGTCCTATTCCGAAGGCACCACCAGGAATAAAGGCGTTTTCACTATTTACAAATAACACCTCATTCTCGATGGTAGTTGCATTCAGTCCAATATTAAACCTGAAATTATCTGAAAGTGTTTGTTTGTATCCTACAAAAACCTCGAATCCTTTATTGCTCACAGTACCAGCATTTATAAAAGGTGAACCCGAACCTGGGGCTGAACTTCCTAAGATACCTGACACTGGCGCAACTACTAATAAGTCTTCCGTACGTCTGTTAAAATAATCCAATGTTACGTCTAGCTTGTTGTCAAAGAATTTTGCATCAATACCAACGTCAAATGTTTTTTGTTGTTCCCACTTTATTTCGGGATTTGAAAGTGCTCCAATTGCAGTACCCATAACGAGATTTCCGTCAATCACATACTCACCTTCTCCGTTTAGTAAAGACTCAAACCTAAAGTCCCCAATACGGTCATTTCCTAAGATACCATAAGACCCTCTTATTTTTAAGAAATCGAAAACAGTGCTGTTTTTAAGAAAAGATTCTTCAGAAAGTATCCAACCTGCCGACGCAGATGGGAAATAACCAAATTTATTCTCTGGTCCAAATTTTGTTGAGCCATCACGTCTCAATACTCCTGAAAACAAATACTTTCCTTTATAATCATATTGTACTCTTCCGAAGTAAGAAAGTAAACGAGCGTCAAATGTATTTCCACCGTTTGGAAAATTATTCACAACATCAGATGCTGTAGCGATAGATGCATTTAATGCATCGTTATTTTCTATATCAAATCCAGTACGTGATGAGAAAACACCTGTTGTCTGGAAGATAGATGTCCCAAGTGTTACATCTATTTTATGAACGTCATTAAATATTTTGTTGTATTTCGCAAATGCATCAAAAGTGTAATCCCTAAAGGTATTCTTACTCTCTGTCACACTGTTTCTGTCGATATTGAATACTTTTCCAGAACCATAGAACGCAGAAGGACTAAAACCAGAGCCATATACCTCTGCATAGTTTGCTTGAATTCGCGTTTCTACCTGAAAATTATTCCAGAATGAATAATTTAATCCGAAAGCACCACTCAACTTTTGAACAGCAGTCCTGTTGTATGTGTTTTCAATTTGTGCTAGTGGGTTAATAACCTCATTCCCTGTTCCTTCAGAAATTGTAAATGCTCCCGCATCATCTCTTACCGCAAAGGTTGGCGCATTATTTAAAGCATTGTATAAAACAGAACCAATAGCATTTTCTGAAATTGCTTTACGCGTTGTACCCGAATAAATAACTGATGAATTGAATTTTAAATTTTTAATACCCTTCCAATCATAGCTTAAACGCGAAGTGAATCTGCCAAAGTTCGACTTGTCCGCACCTACAATACCATCTTGTGTTAAATAAGAAGCACTAAAAGATGTTCTCGAATTATCACTACCACCGCTCACCGTGATATCGGCGCTATATACTGGTGCCGTATCAAAAACCTTGTCCTGCCAGTTTGTCCCTTGCCCTAAGGCCGCAACATTCGTAAATAGTGGAGACTGACCACCATTAGCTCTAGCCTCATTTATTAGGAGTGCATATTCTGTAGCATTTAAAACCGGTATCTGTCTTGTTGTTTCTTGCATACCAAAGTATGTCTTGAAGTCAAACTTTATATCCGCATTATAAGAACCGCTCTTTGTAGTTATAAGAATAACACCATTCGCAGCACGTACACCATATATCCCTGCTGTTGCATCCTTCAAAACATTAATAGACTCAATATCTGCAGGATTCACAACACTCAAGTCCTCAATTACGTTTCCGTCTAAAAGGATAAGCGGTCTAGAATCACCGTTGGTAGAAACACCACGGATACTAATATTTAATCCACTACCCGGAGCACCAGATCCCGATGTAACTTGCACACCAGCAACTTGACCCTGAATAGCCTGTTCAATTCGTACTGGTTTAATGTCATCGATAGTTTGTGCACCTATAACGGACACAGCCCCTGTAATTTCCTTTTTACGTTGCGTCCCGTAACCCATAATAACAATCTCATCGAGCTTAGCCAAATCCTCTGCTAATATGACATTCATAAATTGCTCCGATGCTATTGAAACCTCTTTGGTAGAGAAACCTACATAGGAAATCACTAAAACATCTCCTATTGACACGTTATCAATAGTAAAGTTACCGTCGAAATCTGCCGAAACCCCATTTTGAGTACCCTTCTTCACTACAGTAGCTCCTATTAAAGGATAGCGCGTGCCTTCTTCGGTTAGATTACCAGATATACTAAAACTCTGTGCATTTGCTCCTATCGCGGTGAACAAACAGAAAATAAAAATAGCGATGTGCTTCATTGGAATTTCATTTCTAGCAATGTAACCACTAAGTGTTTAAGAATCCTCAAAAAACCATATACAAAAAGCATACATGATTATTTTTACTTGGCTAAAATGAGAATATCATAATTAAAGCCCAGTAATATTAGTAGATTGGCAAGAATCAAGATGGAAACTTACTAAAGGAACAATTTGAGAATTAGACCCTGATAAGTAAGCAATGTTGTGGTAATGTTGTGGTGATAGATACGGTTGTTGTGGTTATTACAACTTAATAAAGTAGTCATTTAGGTTAACATCCCTGTCTAGTTGAATCTTTTTACGCAATCTATATCGTTTTATTTCTACACTTCTAGACGAAATATTTAAGAGTGGAGCTATTTCTTTTGAAGATAAATTCAAACGTAAATAAACACATAAACGCAAATCATTAGGAGTTAACTCTGGGTGCAACTCTTTTACTTTTTTGAAGAAATCCTTATCTGCATGATTGAATGCTTCTTCAAAAAACTTCCAATCACTTGCATCATTCATGGTATTATTAATCAATCCTACAACAGGCTTCAACGTTTTATCATCGTTTAAGCTAATTAGTTCCTCCTTAATTTTACTCAACGCATTGTTTTGTTTAATCATACTCATGGTAGATATCGCTAGTTCCCGATTTCTTGCTTCAATATCCTGATTGAGACTTTCGTTCCTTAATTGCATGATTTCCCTTTGTGCTTCGAGGTCTTTTAACTCTGATTCTCTAACAGACTTCTCAAGTAATCGCTCTCTTTGTTTACGATAATAGCGTTTATAAAACCAATTGAGAAGTATAAAGAAAACCACGAATAATAACCCATAGGCAATCATCGCTGTATTGGACGCATACCACGGACGATGTATAGTGAAATTGTAGCTGGCAACGGAACTAAGATCTTTTTTATTCACTCTGGCCTTCACCTGAAAGTTATAATCGCCGTATTTTAAATTTTCAAAGGAAATGGATGAATTTGTGCTCCATTCGCTCCAATTAGCAACAGATGCGCCAGCAAGCTGATACTGATATTCCGCAATTTGATACTTTGAGAATTCAGGAACACTATAAGCAAATTTCAAATAGTTCTCACTTGATTTAAATTTACCCGCAGCGGTATTCGACACCAATTTCATATTCCCTTTCTTGTTGCCGTTAGAGACTTGGTTAAAATATATTTCATACTCACGGATCTCCAATGCCGAAATATCAACCAACAAATAGCCATTGGATGTGCCTATTAAATAGGTATCGTCTTTGATATGAGAAATGTTTTCATAGCCTGTCATTCCTTTGCGAAGGGACTGAGGAATAGGTATTTGATTCATTTTATAGCCTGCACTAAAATCTTCCTTGGAAACAAAATGAACGAAGTCCTTAGAAAAAGCCCATAATTTGCCGTCGTCTTGTGCTATTAACTTGCCAGACACATAAGATTCTGGAGTGAAAATATCACTAAGGTTATCTTCTTTTATAAATGAATTAGAACCATCAACATACTTAAAAAGACCTTCAACACATGCGTAATAAATAGCACCATCATAGGAAACCAAACTTGAATTAGCCCCCGTATTAAACTTCTCACTTCGCTTATATTCAACAACTTTAGTTAGCGCTGCGTTGATATCCAATATATACACTCCTTTATACTCATGGCTGACAAGTATTTTGCCATTCGCAGAAATTTCAAAATGCTTTGAAGAGATATCAAATCCATTCAGCTTATTGACAATTCTCCATGTGCCTTGTTCCTTTTTTAGAATATGCAAGCCACTATAATTACCTTGGATAATTGTATTTGGGTCGTCATTTATTCGTTTAATACCCCAAGTTCCGCCTTCCCATGCAATTTGCTTTGCGCTTCCGTTATCAATAATATATGTTCCCGCGTTATGACCACAAAACAAGGTGTCGTCAATTACATTTAAACACCAAACTTGGCCATTAGTCCCTTCAACTAGTTCAAAATCTTTCTGTGAATCTGTGGATTTATAAAACAATCCTTGATTTGTTCCTAAATATAAATTTCCTTGATATAGCACCGAAGCATATGTAGTTCCCAATCTCCCTGCCTGATCCACATAATTTGAAAAAGGTGCCGTAACATTGATACAATCAATTCCATTATCCAATCCAGCCCAAATATTACCTTCATAATCTTCGAATAAAGACAAAACGGTATTATTTCCAAGTCCCTTAGTCTGATTGATTTGAAAAATCACTTCACCTTGTCTAGAAATCAAGAAAATTCCACTTGATATAGTCCCAATAGCAATGTTTCCATTCTTTAACTGCTCACTATTATATATGGTGGTATTCTGTAATAAAGCGTCTGCGGGGATCCTCCATTTCGTGGTTTCGCTGCCAGATAAACTGTAAAACTCACCACTCTGAGTAACGACATACATTTGATTGTCAATTTCAAGAACATCAATAACAATATCATTTTTGAAAATTGACGCTTCACTCACTAAAACCGATTCACCCTTTTCAATAGTATACAAACCATCGTTAAGCACATGAAAGAAAACCTTATCCCCAACCTTAAAACTTTTATTTAAAGTCCCCTTAGATTCAATAAAGCGAATGCTACTGTCTACCGAGTTATAAATATAAATTCTGTTCAGGGATTGAAAGAGAATCCATTCGTTATAAGGCAAGATATTCCAAAATTGTTCGCCTTCCTTCAGATCCAGTCCTAGTTTCTGGCTTAAAGACGAGTACTTAAGGGTCCCAAATTCATTTCGTTGCCAATAACCAAAGTCCATATAGCTTCCGGAATAAACCTTGCCTTCTATAGCTAACGTAGAACGCATAATAGCCTTATTTGGAGATGGATACAGTGTCCAGTTAGCTCCGTTAAATTCTAACAGACCATCATTGTTTGCTACATAAATAAACTTATTTTCTTCTTGAGAAATAGCCCAGTTTTGACTCCCACCTGCATATACGGTAGATGAATAATTGACAATGGGTGGCAATTCCTGTCCGTTTACTCCATGTAAAACGAATAACATGAAGAGAAAGAAGAAATAAGCTACTATACCGGAGGTCTTGTTATTCATAGGAATGGTATAAAAGTATTACAATTAAACCAATTTCACGAATGAAGATAGCTAGAAAAAATTTACGTATTTCTACGTATAGCTTTTCGTATAACCACAAACTATCTTTGAATATGAATTAGTGAATCGCATTTAGTCTATTTCTTGTGGGGATAAGAAATTGACTAATGCTTTTAAAAATTTACTAAGTTAGGTTTGTTAAAGCGTCCCATTCAATGGGACGCTTTTTTGTGCCCTAGACTATCGAGAGATAGTAAACCCCCTATTCAGGAAATTTTGATATCCCATCTTCAAGCCACGCAGTGAAATCTGCTGCATCAGGCGTATATCCTACAGGTTTATTTAGATTTTTTTCATCTAAGTCCATAAGAACATAGAACGGCTGTGCATTGGCTTTAAAGCGCTTTATTTGTAAATCGCTCCATTTGTTACCAATAGTCTTAATCTTTTTACCAGTTTCTTTGGAAGTGTACTTCTCTCCTTCCGGCAGAGATCGTTTGTCGTCCACGTATAGCGATATTAATACAACGTCCTTTTTAAGAATAGAAAGTATTTTATCTTTTGGCCAAACGTTCTGTTCCATTTTACGACAATTTACACAAGCCCAACCCGTGAAATCGATCATAATGGGTTTATTAACTTCTTTCGCATAGGCCACCCCTTTATCGTAATCATTAAAGGCAAGGATGTCGTGCGGCGCTAATAAATGTCCGCCATCTGGTAAATCTCCATGGTCTGCGGTACCGCCGCCGCCAAGTTTAGAGTATCCAACACCGTACGGAGATTCGCTATATTCTAGTGGTGGTGGGAATGCGCTAATTAAATTGAGTGGCGCTCCCCATAAGCCTGGAATCATATAAACTACGAACGAAAGTGTTAGCAGTCCCAAAAGCAGTCTCCCTACAGAAATATGTGTCATCGGTCCATCATGCGGCAATTTGATTTTTCCAAGTAGATACAAGGCCAATCCACCAAAAATAGCGATCCAAATAGCAATAAACACTTCACGTTCTAAGAGATGTCCTTGTAATACCAAATCTGCTTGTGATAAAAATTTAAATGCGAAAGCAAGTTCTAAAAATCCTAAAACCACTTTTACTGTATTTAGCCAGCCACCACTTTTTGGTAGTGAATTCAACCAGCCTGGGAAAATAGCAAACAAGGTAAATGGTAATGCAATCGCTAACGAAAATCCGAGCATTCCTACAACTGGTGCGATACCACCTTTAGATGCAGCTTCCACCAGTAATCCTCCAACAATTGGTCCTGTACACGAGAATGAAACTATTGCCAAAGCCAAGGCCATAAAGAATATTCCTATTAGTCCGCCCTTATTAGCTTTGCTATCTACATTATTCGCCCAAGACTGTGGTAATGTTATATCGAAGGCACCTAAAAAGGAGATACCAAATACGACTAGCATAACAAAGAATAATACATTAAACCAAACCGCTGTGGATAATTCATTTAAAGCATCAGATCCAAATGCCCATGATACAAATCCTCCTAGGAAAACATATATAACCACGATAGATACACCGTAAATTATTGCGTTTCTAATACCTACCGCTCTATTTTTACTTTGCTTAGTAAAGAAACTTACGGTTAACGGAATCATTGGGAATACACAGGGTGTCAACAAGGCAGCAAAACCCGATATGAATGCAATAATAAATATGCCCCATAAGCCACGTTCGCTATCGTCATCCGAATCACCTTCATCCGTAGTTGCTTCAGCATCGGTTTCAACGACATCAGTGTTAGCCCCATCAGAGGTTTCACCCGCATCTATATCGCCTTCATGCCCTGGAATCACCAAGTGAAACTCGGCCATTTCAAAGATGCATTTCTCATCATCGCAAGACTGGAAATCAACCCCAGCTGTAATAGAACCAAGCGACTCATTCAGTACTTTAATTTCTTGTGTAAACGTGGCACCAGTCCGGAAATAAGCCAAATCCATCTCAAATATCTTATCAAAATGACGCTTAGATTCGCTTTCTTTTACCTTTCCAACCAGTTCGAAATCACCATTTTCATTTTCGAAATTAAACGCCGTTGGAATTGGCCCACCATCTGGAATATCCTGTGAATACAAGTACCAACCGTCTTCAATGGACGCATCCATAATTATTTCGTAGGTATCTTCACCCGTTTTCTTCACTTGCGACTCCCATGTTACAGGAACAACAATCTGTGCCAAGCCGGTAAAACTTAAGGCAAGTGCCAAAACAAGGATAAAGCTCGAAATTAATTTCTTCATAGTATTAGATTATAGGGTAGATATCCTGGTAATATTTTTAGTGCTCGGTGTTACTTGAAACCAGCCATCTGCGCGATGTCCAATTATCCAGACAATTTTGTCATCTGAACACAGTAACCAAATTTTTTCTTTAGTCGCCAAAGATAGCTTTTCATCTTTAAAAAACTTGCTTAATTTCTTATTTCCTTTCATCCCAAAAGGCTGAAAAACATCACCTTTACGCCATTTCCTAACAACCAACGGCTGTCTAAGCTTCTCAGTATCAACATATATGATTTTATGCCCTATTTCACCGATAGCGTTGGCGGTTTCAAATTTTAAATCAATGGGGATTGCCACTCTTTCTGCTCCTACTTCAATTTTGAAACTGCTTTTTTCTTCTTCGGAAGGAATTTCAGTGAGAATTAAATTTTCTCTATCTTTTATTAATCGATGTGACATGGAAATAATTTGCTTTCCACTTTGCGCGGATAATAAGGCAGCAGCAGCGGTCATATCGGTAAAACCAAAAGGATACAAAAGTTCAAAAAGCAATGCCTCGGTATTCGGTAGTTCTTGTAGTTTTTGAATATTGATATGATAACCCTCTGATGATTCTGACACGACCAAGTTCCGAATCAAAACCATATAATCTTCTACTAACCGCTCACTCTCATTGAGATGATGTTGTGTCTGTCGAAAGTTTTGAAGTGTTTTTTCTGAAAGCGCTTTGAATTTAGGAAGTACCGTGAGGCGTAGCTTATTCCGCAGATAGTTGGGCGAAGCATTACTACTGTCTTCCCTCCAAAATAGATTTTCGGTCTTTGCAAAATTTAGAATGTCATCCCGAGAAAAAGGCAATAATGGTCTTACCACGGTAGTATTAACAACCGGAATGCCTGTAAGTCCTCTTAACCCAGTTCCTCTAGAAAGATTGATGAAAAATGTTTCTAAATCATCATCTGAATGATGCCCCGTTAAAACATAATCATATTCGTTTTCTTTTCGAACATCTTCAAACCACGTATACCGAAGATCTCTGGCCGCCATTTGAGTGGACAATCCGTTTTTCGAAGCATATTCCTTCGTATTAAAGGTTTCAGAAAAAAAAGGTACGTCTAGACTTTTAGCCAAGTCCGATACAAATTGAGCATCTCCATCACTTTCAGTTGCTCTTAAAGAAAAGTTGCAATGCGCGAGGCTAATATCGAAAGATAAACGATGCATAAGATGCGAAAGCACAACACTATCCATACCACCACTACAGGCAATTAATAGCCTCTTAGAAGTAATAAATGCGAAGTTCGCCTCAATATGTTTTATGAATTTTTCTAGCATCAATTAGCGTGCGACTAAAATACATATTTAATCGTTAGGCATATTTAAGAACACAAACAAATCAACGCTCTAGTGCTTCTCGCATTGCTTTCGCTTTTAGCAAGCACTCTTCATACTCTTTTTCAGGAACCGACTTCGATGTGATAGCTCCGCCAACTGAAAAACTGACATATTTCCTGCTTTCATTATACAGAATACTTCGAATAATGACGTTGAAGTCGAAATCGCCAGTGGGTGTAAAATAACCAACTGTTCCACTATACAAGCCACGTTTGGTGTCCTCCAACGCTTCGATGATTTTCATCGCTGAAACTTTTGGAGCGCCCGTCATACTCCCCATAGGAAACGTATTTCTAATAATATCTACAACAGGCGTTTCCTCATCCACTTCACAGCGAACGGTAGAAACTAGTTGATGAACTTGTTTAAACGAATACACCTTGCACAGTTCGTCAACCACAACAGAAGATTTTTTAGCAATTTTCGACAAGTCATTTCGCACCAAATCCGTTATCATGATATTTTCGCTTCGCTCTTTCGGGTCTTTTTCTAGTTCCAAAGCAATCTGCGAGTCGTTTGCTTCATTTTCATCGCGTTTGGCTGTTCCTTTAATAGGTTGCGAAATAATGGTACTTCCCTCCTTCTTAATGTATCTTTCTGGAGAGGCCGAGAGGCCGTACAGATTTTCGAATTTAAGGAATGTAGCAAATGGCGGACTAGAAATTTCATTCAAATGCAGGAATGTACTTAGCGGATCAATACTAGTATCTTCAGCATAAAACTCCTGACAAAAATTTGCTTCGTAAATATCTCCACGATTAATATGACGCAGCATTTCAGACACTTTTTCGAAATAAGAGTCTTTTGAAGTACGTAACTTAATTTTTATAGGTTGGTCACTAATCGCTGTATTCTCGAGTAACTCCAGCCCCATTATTTCTTCCCAATCGTATTCAAGCTCATCATCAACCATCATGAGGTACTGAATTTCAACTTCGTTTTCAGTAAACAGAAAAAGGCGCTTAGGCTGGAAAAAATAAATATCAGGAAAGCCTAATCCATCAAAATTCATGGATCGCATACGCTCAACGTCGTTTTTCATATCGTAGGTCAAATAACCAAACAACCAATCATTACTGAGCGATTGATATTCTTTAAACTGTTCAAAACCTTGATGGAAATCTGTCTTAAAAGAAGTGAAAGCATCTACAGCTAAAACAGCCTGATAGGATTGGTGTTTTTGCTCAAAGTTATTACTGTCTAGCCAAACAATTTCTTCGAACTGCTGCGCCCAAGAGAGCAATTGTTTTTTCAATTGGTCCGTCAGGGAAATTTTATATGTTTTTTTGAAGCGCTTCACGTAGTATTGAAGCAAAGATATAGAATCAAAAAACCACAAATGCTATCGCGTGGAATAGTTTTAATTATTAATAAATTTCTGAAATTGATTTCTTGAAGTTGTTTTAAGTTGCACAAAAAAAGAGTCGCATTAATGAAATACGGCTCTTTATGTTTTGATTCTGAAGACTTTCAGAAGGAAGATAAAATCTTAAATATGCAAGGCTCTATCGCCAGTTGCAGCCAACGCCGCTTCCTTAACCGCCTCTGCGTATGTAGGATGTGCATGACTCATGCGTGCGATATCCTCGGCACTTGCTCTGAACTCCATAGCAACAACAGCCTCAGCAATAAGATCTGCACAACGAGCACCAACCATATGAACTCCAAGCACCTCATCGGTTGTTTGGTCGCTTAGAATTTTCACGAAACCATCAATATCACCACTCGCTCTACTTCTACCTAGTGCGCGCATTGGAAACTGACCAGCTTTATAAGCAACGCCAGCTTCTTTTAATTGCTCTTCTGTCTTACCAACAGATGCAACTTCCGGCCATGTATACACAACACCTGGAATAAGGTTATAATCGATATGCGGTTTCTGTCCTGCAATAATTTCAGCGACGAGGGTTCCCTCTTCACTCGCTTTGTGCGCCAGCATTGCGCCACGCACAACATCGCCAATAGCGTAAATGTTTTTGATATTGGACTGTAAATGATCATTTACATCAATCTGGCCACGTTCCGTAATTTTCACTCCCGCATTTTCAGTTTTTAAACCTTCGGTATATGCATGACGACCCACTGAAACTAGACAGTAGTCACCTGTGAAACTTACTTGCTCGTCTTTTTTATTGGTAGCTGTGATTGTTATTTCGTCTCCTTTTCTTGTTACTGCCGAAACCTTATGAGACAGGTAAAACTTAACACCTTGTTTCTTCATTGCCTTCATTAGCTCCTTGCTCTGAGCGCTATCCATTGTTGGGATAATTCTATCCATATATTCAACAACAGAAACCTCAGCCCCTAATCTTTTGTAAACCTGACCCAATTCAAGGCCTATTACTCCGCCACCTATAACAACCATATGTTTCGGGATTTCAGTAAGCTTAAGCGCCTCTGTAGAGGTGATTACGCGTTCCTTGTCTACCGTTATAAAAGGCAAGCTTGAAGGTTTACTACCTGTTGCAATTATGGTGTTTGCAGCTTCAATAACTTCAGTCTTATCACCATTTATTTCAATATGTGTGGCATCTATAAACGAGCCCATTCCAGTAAAGACATCGATCTTGTTCTTATTCATCAAGAATTCAATTCCTTTCGTAGTTTGTTCAACAACGGTAGCCTTGCGTTCAATCATCTTCTTGAAGTTAATCTTAACCTCTCCAGGAATTTCAATTCCATGATCTGCAAAATGCTTAATTGCTTCTTCATAGTGATGCGAAGAATCCAATAAGGCCTTACTTGGGATACAACCTACGTTCAGACAAGTCCCTCCTAGCGTATTATATTTTTCGATAATTGCGGTTTTCATCCCCAACTGAGCACAACGAATTGCTGCTACGTAGCCACCAGGACCTGAACCAATTACTGCAACATCATATTTTGACATATCTGTGTATTTAATTTGAAAAAATGACCCCCTTCGCTTTAGCTTCAGAGCTTTTTGGCAAAGTTACGATACTCCCTATCAATAGACAATAACCAATACTGAAATGTTAGTGGATTTATTAGGCTGAAACTTCCATACCTGGAAATGCTAGCATTTGCCCCATACCAACTGTAAAGAGCCAATTTCCGTATAAAGCATGCTCAATAGTTACTACCGTGGTGCTTCGGAATTTTAGATAGCTTAGCCCAAATAACAATCCGCCGATAAAGGTCAAGACTAGTACGAGTGTATTTCTAAAAAACAGATGAGCGAGTGAAAAAACAATGGCATTTATAAAGATTAATAGTGCTTTACTTTTAAAAATTGCCTCATAGCGATTGATAAAAAACATTCTGTAAATAAGCTCCTGAGGCCATACAGACATTAAAGAATACACCAATAGAATAACAGCAAACAGATAGGGGTCATTCTTCGGAACAAAAAACAATAAAGAAGCATCTGTATACCATACATAGGCTGTAGTTACGATTGCAATTAACAAGAATGTTACAAATGTTCGCTTCCAAAATGATTTCCAATCGATGCCTTTTTTAATACGAAAGGAAACGCCCATTTTCCGAAGCACAACAATAATATAAACAAAACCAGATAGCACAAGTACTGCTTTTATCCAGAGCGGAAAATCAAAAACAAGACTAACCGGCATAAGAATAAAAAGTAGGAAGAATTCCGCTAATAAATGTAATGTGTATTGTTTCATAACGTAATTGCCGTGGTATTTTTTACTTCGCTAATAGTAAAAGAACTCTGTGTGCTTCCAATATACCGTAGTGATGTAAGTTTATTTACCATAAAGCTACGAAAGTGATCCATGTCTTTAACCACTACCTTAAGCAGGTAATCATAATCACCGCTAATGTGAAAACACTCCAAGACGTTATCTAACTTAGCCACTTCCGCCTCAAAATACGTAATAGCCTCTTTTGCGTGTTTTTCTAGTTTTACATGGCAGAAAACCACAAAACCAAGATCCACCTTTTTGGCGTCAATTAATGCCACATATTTCTTTAGGATATCGTTTCGCTCAAGTTTTTTAATGCGTTCATATACGGCCGTAATCGAAAGATTCAATTTTGAAGAGAGCTCTTTATTGGTTTGCTTGCAATCCTGCTGTAGATATCCCAATAGCTTTTTATCAATTTCATCTAAGGTCATACCTGAAAAATTTACGGAAAATAATTGATTTTAAATAAAAAAATAGAATTTAAAACTAATTATATGTTATTTAATAGATTATTACTCCTAATTACTGCGAATATATTGATAATTAATTAAAAATTTTCGAATTTTGGAAAACATTAATCACCGAATAAGACATCCAATGAAAAGTGCCAAAGATTTTAAACCAGCTGCTAAAACTATTTGCGGCACCTTTAAAACTACTATTATTTAATGAAAGATTATATAATTATTGAGGCGGGTCAAGCGGGACTTGCGATGGGGTATTACCTGAAAAAATCACAAAAAGAGTATCTTATTCTGGATGCAAATAATGAAATTGGCGCGCCTTGGCTAAAGCGCTGGGATTCTTTAAAATTATTCACATCTTCGGAATTCAACAATTTACCAGGGAAAAAATTTCCACACCAAAAAGGGTATTATGCTAATAAATATGAAGTAGCAGATTATTTGAAAAATTATGTGGAAGAATTTAATATGCCAATTGCCTTCAATCAAAAAGTGAGTTCATTAAAAAAGGAGGGGGATTTTTTCATAGTAAGAAGTGACACGCAAGAATACAGAGCCAAAAATGTCATAGTGGCCACAGGTCCTTTTCACACACCTTTTACACCTGCTTTTCACACCAAGATTGATGACAAGGTGATTCAAATACACAGTGAACATTACAAAAGCCCAAAGCAATTGCAAAATGGTGACACATTAGTTGTTGGAGCGGGGGATTCTGGGGTTCAAATACTTGATGAAATTTCAAATACGAATAGGAACGTATATTTTTCCGGAAACACCAATATAAAGTCGCTTCCTCAAGAGTTCTTAGGTAAAACTTTATGGTGGTGGTTTAGTCGCGTTGGTTTTTTAACCGCCCCTAAGTATTCATGGATTGGAAAAAAAATAAGTAAAGGAATACAGCCCATTATTGGAACTGATGTTAAAACACTATTTAAGAAAGACAACGTAAGCTGTTTGGGTAGAACATTAGATGCAAACAACGCTGATATTGTCTTTGAAAAGGGCACAATTTCAAGTATTAAGAACATCATTTGGGCTACCGGGTTTAAACCAAACTTCAACTGGATTGAAGGAATTGAACTAGATGAATCACAGTATCCGAAAAACTACAGAGGCGTTAGCAGTATTGAAGGGATTTACTTTTTAGGCATCCCTTGGCTATACACTAGGGGTTCTGCAACTTTAGGAGGTGTAAAAAAAGATGCCAAATATTTAAAAAATTACATATACGAAAAAGACAAATTGCACGTAGCAAATACAAATTAGATAATGAACAAAAACGATCAAAACCTTGAAGATAAAATAGATGAAGAGTCCGTCTGGTTTAATGATTTAGTGCGCAAAAGAGAATCGGGTCCTAAACTACGTGATAATCGCTATTCAAATTTTGGAGACGGAACCAAATCTGTGCATGCAGGTCAGTATGACGACCCTCAAACTGGTGCTTTAGGCACGCCAATTTTTCAATCCTCAACTTTTTATTTGAACGAGTCATCTTATGAAGCGATTCAAAACGGCAGTGGCAGAGATAAATTGATCTACTCTCGCTACGGCAATCCATCCCAATGGAGTGTTCAAGAAAAAGTATCAGCGTTAGAAAATGCAGAAAGTTCGATTGTTTTTACCTCTGGAATGGCTGCTATCTCTTCTACATTGCTGGCAATTCTGGACAAAGGAAGCCATGTGGTTTCTTCTAGAGACATCTATGGAGGCACTTACAACTTTTTATATGAAGATTTAGATCGATTTAATATGTCTGTTACTTTCACTTCTCCAACAGACATTAAGGAAATAGAGGCGGCAATTAATGAAAACACTAAGGTGCTTTATTTCGAAGCATTAACAAATCCCTTATTAAAAATTGTGCCAATTAAAGCATTGGTAGCCTTAGGGAAAAAGCACAATCTTCGTGTAATTATCGATAATACTTTCTTAACATCATACAACGTCAAGATGTTAGATTTAGGGGTGGATTTAGTGGTTAACTCGGCCACAAAATATCTAAACGGACATTCAGATTTAATTGGAGGAACGGTATCGGGTTCTAGGAAATTAGTAGATCGTATTTGGCCACAATTGTTGAAAAATGGCGGGTCCATGGATCCACACGCCTGCTTCTTATTAGAACGTAGCTTGAAAACGTTTGCGCTACGAATGAAGACGCATAACAGCAACGCGATGGCATTGGCTACATTTTTAGAAAAACACCCTAAAATTAAACGCGTCTACTACCCTGGTTTGAAATCACACGATCAATATATGCTAGCACAAGAGCAATTTAAAGGGAAAAATTCTGGAATGATCAGTTTTGAAATTGAAGGAGGAGATAAAAATGCACATCAATTATTGAAAAACCTATTACTCCCCAAGGAAGCGACTAGTTTGGGTGGCGTGGAAAGTCTAATCTCCTTGCCATATAACACCTCTCAAGCCTCTCTTACAAAAGAACAACAAAAAACTATTGGCATAAATGACGGATTGATTCGTTTGTCCGTTGGGGTGGAAGACATTGAGGATCTCATCTCTGATTTTAGCCAATCACTTTTTAACATATTTAATAAATAATTATGCTAAACAACATCAACCTATCTGGATTAAGTGAATATGCCAACGAAGTTAAACAAAACAACATTCAAGGAAAAGCCTCCTATGGCGTTGTTTTAAACTGGGAAAGTGGCACAAAAACTACTGTTTCTACAAAAAACATGATACTTGGTGAGCATAAGCTAGTTAGAGACTTTAGCTTTACTATTGATGAACCCACTCAACTTTTAGGTGTTAATTGCGCCCCTAACCCGGCAGAGTACTTGTTAGGAGGGTTAGCCGGCTGCATGGCCGTAACCTTTATGGCTGGGGCCACAGCGATGAACATTGAGGTTGAACAATTAAAACTTGAGATTGATGGTGAACTTGACCTACAAGGTTTCTTAGGTACTAATCCCGATGTCGCGCCTGGTTTTCCAGAATTAAATTTCATATTTCATGTAAAAGGAAATGGTAGCCAAGAGCAGTACGACATCTTAATGAAGCGAGTTAGCAAGCACTCTCCTAACTTTAATACTATCAAAAATGAAGTGAGAATGATTAGTGTATTGACTGTTTAAAATGCTTCATTTAACCCAATAGATCTCCTAGGGCTATGTTTTTCTTGCAAAAAGCACAACAAAATCGTAACATTACGTCTCTTATAATTTAATCATATGCAGGAACAAGACAAGCTTTCAAAAATAGCAATTGAAGATCAAAAAATTATTGAAAATGTTGAACTAAGTATTTGGGAAGCACTTATTCCAGTAGTCATTCTTATGGCAATGTTGGCTTACAACATCGTTTTTGTTGAAGACAAGGAATGGTTAGGAGGCTATACAAACCAGTGGATATTGCTAATGGGTGGTGGAGTTGCTGCCATAGTTGGTTTTTTCAATAAGGTCTCTGTTACTGCTATGCTTAAAGAAATTTGGGAGAATCTGAAAAGCATTTTTATTCCTATTATGATATTACTTTTGGTTGGAGCACTAGCTGGCACATGGCTTGTGAGTGGCATTATTCCCGCCATGGTCTATTATGGACTTCAAGTATTAAGCCCAGAAATATTTTTACCTGCATCTGTTATTATTGCGGCCATCATCTCTATTGCCACAGGAAGTTCATGGACCACATCAGCAACGGTTGGTATTGCACTTGTAGGCATTGGAACGGCATTAGGCATTAACCCGGGAATGATTGCAGGAGCTGTTATCTCTGGAGCTTATTTCGGTGATAAAATGTCTCCATTAAGTGATACAACAAACTTAGCACCTGCTATGGCCGGTACAGATTTGTTTACCCATATTCGTTATATGGCCTACACAACGGTGCCTACCATCATTGTTACTCTTATTGTCTTCGCAATATTAAGTGCCACAATTGATACTGCGGGAGATGCTGATATTAGCGGACTCCTCACCTCGATAGACAACACCTTTAACATTACACTTTGGTTATTTCTAGTGCCTGGGATTGTTATTGCACTTATCTTATTTAAAACGAAACCACTCGTTGCATTATCTGCGGGTGTTTTGGCTGCAGGTGTTTTTGCTTTTATTTTCCAGCAGGATGTATTAGCTGGCTTAGGCGACTTCAACGTGTCTGCAATTTATAATGCAGCGATATTCGATACGGCAATCGTTACCGACAACGAGAAACTAAATGATTTATTTAGTTCCGGAGGTATGGTCGGAATGCTTGGGACCATATTTTTAATTGTATGTGCCATGGTTTTCGGAGGTATTATGGATGCTATTGGAGCGTTGGCAAGAATTACGCGCATTTTACTCAAAATGGCATCTTCTATTTTTGGTCTTTTCGCAAGTACAGTAATTAGCTGTCTTGGACTAAACGCAATTGCATCAGATCAATATCTCGCCATTGTTATACCTGGTAAAATGTTTAAAAAGGCATTTGACGACAGAGGCCTAGCGCCTGAAAACTTATCTAGAACCCTAGAGGATGCTGGAACAGTGACTTCAGTTTTGATCCCTTGGAACACCTGTGGCGCTTATCAAAGCAGTGTTCTAGGTGTTGGCGTTGGTGAGTATATTATGTTCGCAATCTTTAACTGGCTGAGTCCTTTTACTACCCTCCTATTTGCAGCACTTCGGATTAAAATAAAAATGATAACAACTCCAAAAACTACGTAATTAATAACGATTCAATTATAAAACTTTATGGCACAAATAACACTTGGCGGAAGTCCCGCAGCGACTAACGGAACACCACCTGCAGTTGGAAGTACAGCTCCTAATTTCAAGCTCATTGGGACAGACATGTCTTCAAAATCGCTTTCAGATTATGATGGCTTTCGTAAAATTCTAAACATATTCCCAAGCGTGGATACAGGCGTTTGCGCCGCATCTGCCAGAAAGTTCAACGAAGAAGCAGCTAGTCTTGCAAACACGAAAGTACTCTGTGTATCTCGTGATTTACCTTTTGCTCAGAACAGATTTTGTGCCGCTGAAGGATTAGAAAATGTTGAAATGCTTTCAGATTTTCAAGATGGTAGCTTTGGAAAGGACTATGGCGTTGAAATAACGGAAAGTGCTTTTACAGGTTTACACGCACGGGTGGTTATGGTATTGAACGAAAACAATCAAGTGCTATACACTGAACAAGTATCAGAAATTGGCGAAGCACCTAATTACGCTGATGCATTAAATGCATTGCTATAAGTTACCAATAAGCTCTAATTAAAAAATTGGGTGTAAACCCTAATGAGTATTTATCAAGTACGGTAATCGGGTTGTTGAAATTATTATTTCCCGAGTATTCTCTACTTAGGTGGTTCTTTTTATTATAGACATTACGAATAGAAATTCCAATTTTGCCTTTCATCCCGTTCTTTTTCGAAAAAGAAAAATCATAGGTAGAAGACAAATCCATTCGATGATAACTAGGGAGGCGTTCTGTATTTATTGATTCAAAAAACAAAAGACCATCTACGGGATCCATAAATGCTTTCGTAAAGGGTTTTCCTGAGCGCCAATTCCATGCTGCAGATATTTGAAGGGCATTTGTACTATAAGCCAGAGATGCTCTAAAAGCATGCTTAACATTGGTGCTAGCCACAAAGAAATTCCCGTTGTTTAGGTCGGCATACGTACTCTTAACCTCTCCAAAGGAATAACTTATCCAGCTTTTAAATTTATTGAGGTCCTTTTTTGCATAAAAATCCACACCCAGTATTTCTTGTTCTCCGATATGAAATTTACTGTCTAGCGGGTTGAGAAAACCAAGAGAAAGTGCTGTAGTTCCCTTGATTTTCTTCACATAAGGATCTATGTCAATGGTTAGGCCTTTGTTGCTGTAAATTAACCCGATAGAGGCATGCTTACTATTAATAATTGGGAATGTTTCACCATCTGCTAAACGCCAAAGTTTATTTTCTAAAGATAAATCACTTAAAATAGTTTCATCAATTTCACTTATCGTTTGATTCTTTATTTCTCCACTAAGTTGTAGTTTGACATTCCTGAAAATATCCTTATGAACAACCAATCTAGGCTCAAATTTTACAATACCGAGTTCTTGAAAATAATTAGCGCGTAACCCTCCATTAAAATCAAATAATTTCAAATCACGAAAAGCATATTGTGCATAAAACCCATGTGAACTCTGTATTGCTCTATCCGCGTCTAAAACAAAGGACAAGTCGGCTTCTTCCAAAAACGCATAGCTAACATCCTTGATGGAGTACTGGTAGCCGAAGCTTAGTAAGTTATCATTGTCCGAACGCACTTGTAATTCTGAAGCGATTCCCAAATCCCAAATTTCATTGCGCTTCTTGAAGTCAGACAGCAACGTATCATTGTCGATTTCAATAAAATTATAACTCAACTTGTATTTAGACAAATATGTCTGAGTAATATGTTTGACTTTATCGCTCAAGTTTCCCTGCCAAGAAAATCCATAACCTTCGTTTTTAATATTAAGCTCATCGCTGCGGGAAACGCTTGTATCATCCTCCGATACAACATAGTCTAGGTCATTATCGATATTAAT
>Ga0114916_1000586_pt1 | contig 23834 bp, 21 predicted proteins | sample MalvirAntarct_66_FD_83501 | JGI IMG/M metagenome (GOLD analysis project Ga0114916, IMG submission 83501) | Marine viral communities from the Global Malaspina Expedition - Malaspina viral metaG Antarct_66 | ecosystem: Environmental > Aquatic > Marine > Oceanic | place: West Anvers Island... | reverse complement strand
GTTTGGGAACCACGAACAGCGAGATCCCCTTCACCCCCGCCGGCGCCCCCTCCATCCGGGCCAGAACCATATGGACGATGGTTTCAGACAGGTCGTGATCCCCGCCCGAAATCCACATCTTCGATCCGAACAGCCGATAGCTCCCGTCGGCCTGCGGAACCGCGCGGGTGCGGATATCGCCCAGCGACGATCCCGCCTGCGGCTCCGACAGGCACATGGTGCCGAAGAACCGCCCCTCCAGCATCGGCCGCACATAGGCGTCGACCTGCGCGGCCGTGCCGTGGGTCTTCAGCAGATTGGCCGCCCCAATCGTCAGGAACGGATAGGCGGCCGTGCCCACATTGGCGGCCTGGAACCAGGCGAAGCCGGCGCGCTCGATCACATTGGGCAGTTGCAGCCCGCCCAGATCATAGTCCTGGGACGCCGAAAACAGCCCCGCCTCGCGGAACGCCGCCAGGGCCTCGGCCACCTCGGGGATCATCGTCACCCGCTCGCCGTCGAACGTCGGCTCGTTCTGATCGGCCTTGCGATTGTGCGGGGCGAACATATCCGCCGCAAGCTGGGCGCAGGTATCCAGCACCCCGTCGAACGACACCCGGTCATGATCCGCAAACCGCGCCCGCTGCGTCAGCCGCTCGACCTCCAGCCATTCGTACAGAATGAAATCCAGATCGCGCCGGGACAGGATCAGCGAGGCGTCAGACATGCGAAGGCTCCGAAGACGCCGCCTTGCGGCGACACCCGGCCAGCCTAGGTCGCCGCCCCGCAGGCGGCAAGTTCGCCCTCAACCGCCGGCCGGACGATCCTCGGCCACCAAGTGCTGCAGCACCCGCTTCTCCAGCACCAGCAGGGCCCCGGCGCCATTGGTCCGCATCACCAGCCCCTCCGCCAGCGGCCTGACCGCCTGATGCACGGCTCCCGCCAGACGCATGAAGTCGGACCGCCCCCGGCCGGACACCCCGTGCAGGGCGCACAGCTGCCGCCAGTCCTGGACAAAGCCCGCCAGCACCGCCCGGAACCGCTCGGCGCGCGCCCGGGCTTCAGCGCCGTCTGCCGCGGGCGTCAGCTCCTGGCTCAGATCGTCCACCAACCATTGAACCTCCGCCGCCGGCATGACAGCGAACCTCTGGTCAGCCTCGGTCAGCAGTTGCGACGGTGCGGTCGGGTCCCAACCCACCGTCCGCCACTGATCGCGCGGCGGCGTCTTGCCGCAGGCGAACTGCCAGAAGCCGGCCGTGCCCGTGGTGTCGGCGACCAGATGAATCCGCTCGGCGTCGGACCCGTTCTCTACATGGTGACGACGCCAGTTGTCGAAGATCCAGGCCTCTCCCGCCCCCATGTGCACGGCCTCGCCGTCGCAGTGAAACCGCACCTGGGGCCGGGTGAAGACCGGGATGTGCAGCCTGACCCGCGTATGCCAGTGATAATTGATGTCGGCGTGCTCCGGCACCCCTGCGCCGGCCGCCAGTCGCATCAGCCGCGACCGGCTCCACACCACGCCGAAACCCGACAGGACCTGACGCAGATAGGGCATCTGCTCCAGCCAGGGGGTTGGCGACATCTGTCCATGGACCGAATCCGTTTCCACTCCGCCGGCGCTGATCAGACGCGCCGCGCTGTTGCCATGCACGCGATCCGGATGCGGCCCCCACGCCTCGTCCGGCAGGGCCGCAACCTCGGCCTGCAGACGCTCGACATCGAACAGGACCGGAAGCTGATAGAAGCGCTGCGACAGTCGCATGGGTCAGTCCCTGTAACGGATCAAGGCGTCGCCCAGCGCGGCCTGAAGCGGCGCGAGCCAGGGTTCGTAGTTGCGCCACTGCGCCAGGCCGTCGCGGCTGATCGGTCGCCGCACCTGTTCTGAACTGGGCGTGCGCACGCTGCGCCGGGTCTGATGGAAGTCCAGACAGGCCGGTTCGAACGCCAGCCCGCAATGCTCCAGCATCCGCCGCACCCCGCCCTCGAGATCCTCGACCAGATCCTCGTACTGCACCCGAAGCACCCGTCCCGGCAGCACCTCGTCCCAATGCCGCATCAGGTCCAGATAGCTGCGGTAGTAGCGGGCGATAGCGTCGATATCGTTGGTGAATTCCTGATTGGTCGTGCCGAACAGCTGTTTCAGATTGCTGAAGCAGCAGGCCATGGGTTCGCGCCGCACATCGATGATCTTCGCCTTCGGCAGGATCAGATGGATCAGGCCGATATGCCAGAAATTGTTCGGCATCTTGTCGATGAAGAACGGCCGCCCCTCCCGGCGATAGGTCCGCGTCTCGGCCAGGAACCTTTCGCCCAGAGCACGAGCCTCCGCCGCCGACATCTGAAGCACAGCCGCCGGCCGAACCGGCAGGCCGCAGTCGGGATCACGCCCGAACAGTTCGCCGGCGTAGCGACCGATCTCCGTCAGCTCCTGCGTCCCCTCGACCTGTGAATGCGAAGCCAGGATCTGCTCGATCAGCGTCGATCCAGAACGCGGCAAGCCCAGAACGAAGATGGGATCGGCGTCCGGCGCCCCGCAGTCGGCGCGGTCGTTGAACACCTCGGCCGTAAACGCCTGGGTGGTGCGCGCGGCGCAGGCCTCGGCGACCTCGGGCCTGTACCGGCCCAGCGAACGCCGGACCTCGTTCCCTTGGGCGTACCAACGCCACGAACCGGCATAATCCGCCCGATCCTCCAGCGCCTTGCCCAGGGCGAAGGCCAGATAGACCCGGTCCATATCCTGCAAGTCCGTCCGCGCCGCCGCGGCCTGCAACCGCTCGACATCAGCGTCCGAGAAGCTGTGGAGCTTCAGATTGGCCAGACTGAACCAGGCGACGCCATAGTCGGGCCGCGCGGCCAGGGCGGCGCGATAGTCGGCCACCGCCTCCTCCAGCCGACCCGTGACCTTCAGGGCGTTCGCACGCCACAGCCTCAGCTCCGCCGTCTCGGCGCCGACCACGGGTGCCCCGTCCAGCAGCCGCCGATAAATCTCGATCACCGGCTCATAGTCGCCCAAGGCCACGCAGGCGGCGGCGAACAGTTTCAGATGCTCTCGTCGCTCTGGTTCGCGCTGCAGCAGTCGTTCCGCTTCGCGCCGCGCCGCCTGCGGCTTCTGCCGCTGCAACAGAATCATGGCGTAGTCGAAGCGCGCGGCCTCATAGTCCGGCGCACTGGCCAGCACCCCCTCCAACAGGGTCTCCGCCTCTTCCGCATCGCCGCAGGCCTGACGAATGCGCGCGAGCAGACGCAAGGCCCCGGCCGACGGCCCCTGGCGGTACAGCACATCACGGATGACCGTCTCGGCTTCCGCCAGATCGCCGTCGGCCAACAGACTGTCCGCCGCCACGATCTCCGGCGGCAGACGCCTCAGCATCGCCAGCCTCTGCGCCGCCCCGTCCGCAGGCCCAGTCTCGCCTCGCATCCGGTGCAACTGCTCCAGCATGTCCCAGCTGGCCGGCAGGCTGGGGTTCAGCCGGACCGCCTCTCCCAGAGCCTTGAGCGCCGACGGCGCGTCGCCGAGCAGGACATGGCAGTGACCCCGCTCCTGCAAAGCGCGGCTGAATCGGGGATGGAGCCCCTGCAACCGATCCAGAACCGCCAGGGCCTCCGGCGCCCGCCGCGCCGCGCGCAGGTCTATGGCCTGACGCAGCAGGGCGTCGCGATCGGTCGGCGCGCCGACGGGCTCAGCCGCCGCTATCATCGCGGGGCGGCGGCCAGCAGCGGCGCCAGCCAGTTCGGATCCGGCTGGTCCGCGTCATAGTATTCGAAAATCAGATGAATTCGGTCGGTGGCGCCGCCGTTTCGCACCCAGTGCGGTCCCAGATTATTGACCTCCACCGCCTCACCGACCGGGAACCGGTGCTCCTGCCCGCCGAAGAAGGAGACGACCTCCGGGTTGGTCGTGATCGGCACATGGATCTTGTGCGGCCATTTGGCGGCCGGATTGGCGTCGATATGCGGATGGATCACGCCGCCCGCCGGCATCCGGGCCAGCATCACGCGCGGAAAGACTCCCCGCCCATAGCCATAGGCCTGAACCGCCTGGGCCAGCACCGGCTCCAGCAGCGCGCGCCACGCCCCCCAGAGCGGGCGATCGTGCGAACCTCGCCAGTCGCGCGGACTGTCGACGAACCGGAACACGATGTGCCGGGTCTGGTCCAGCACCTCGAACTTGTTCGGCTTGCTCTGGTTTTCCGCGTCCCAGACGGCTTCCGGAATCTCCAGCACGGCGGCATGCAGGGCGGCGATATCGACCGGCCCCAGCCTGCGGATCGTCGCGGTCTTTCGCGGATTGGCGGCGGGCGCGACGGTCATGGCGATCACCTCAGCCCTTCGAAGCTGTAGCCGAACAGTTCGATATCCTGAGCATAGCGGGCGGCGACGCCGTCGATCAGCTGTTTGTCGTAATAGAGCCGATAGTCGCCGTGGGTGCTGGCGTTCACCCGGTCCAGCGGACGCGCGGCGATGCCGATACGGGCGCAAAGACTATCGTAAGAGGCCTGCATCTCCTCCACCCGCCCGAACTGATCGGTCAGCAGGGTCTTGCCGTCCTCGTCCGCCAGCAGCGACGCCTGAGGCTGGAACAGGATGTGCTGTTCCGGCGGCTGCTGAAACAGGAAGTGGCGCATCACGTCGCGCGGGCGGCGCTGGAAGACGTCGCCGTCGCGCAGCATGAAGGCGCAGTAGGAGACGAACCGGTCGAACGGATTGCGCACAAAGGCGAACTTGAAATAGTCGGCGAACGCCTCTTCGCCGACATAGGGTCGAATCTGCCGCAGGGACAGGTGGCCGTGGCGGATCGCCGCCAGATCTTCCCAGGGGAAGCGCTTGTCGATGAACAACCCCACCTGTTCCAGGTCCTCCTTCCCCATCTGCTCGCGCAGGGCGCGGCGCACGGCATGGGTGCCGGTTTTGGGCACGGCGGCGAAGATGAACCGGTGATGGTGGGAAACGATCATGCTTCTGGACATCCAGAAAAGGGCGCCCCTCCCCCCGAAGGGGGCGGGGCGCCCAGCCTAGTCTAAGCGTCGGATCAGAACTTGTAGGTCAGGCCGGCCGTATAGGTCGTTCCGCTCTGGTTCTGATTGTACAGATACTCGTTCTGACCCCAGAACTGGGTGTCCTTTTCGTTCGTCAGGTTGACCGCGTCGAACGTCAGCTGCAACGACTCGGTGATGTTGAAGAAGGCTGCGGCGTCGACATAGGTGCCGCCTTCGAACCCGCGCGTGCTGGCGCTCATGACGGCAGTATTGTAGCCGGTGTACCACTTGTCGCGATAGTTCAGCGAGGCGCGCGCACCCCAACGGTCGGTCTCGTAATAGACCGTGGCGTTGTAGCTTGTCTTGGAAATCCCCGTCAGATCGTCCGGCATGTCGATGTAGGTGTAGTTCGCCACAACACCCAGATTGTCGAACGGCGCAGGCAGGAACGACAGTTGGCTCTGCGCCGCCAGTTCCAGGCCTGTCAGTTCCACCCGGCCTTCCTTGTTCACCGGCATCGAGAACTCATTGACGATAGTGCTCGCGGTCGCGCCGGGGATGGTGCTGTAAGGCACCCCCGTTTCGCTGAATGGCACGTCAGTAAACCTCACCGTCTCGATGAAGTTCTTGATGTCCTTATGGAACAAGCTAGCCGACATCAGGCCGACGTCGCCGAAGTAGTATTCGACGGCGAAGTCCAGGGTGTTGTCCTTGTAGGGCTCCAGATTTGGATTACCGCGCGAAGCAGTAATCTTGCCCGAGCTGTCCTGGAAGGCGCTGCCCTCGGCCGCCATCGAGCCGAGGCCCGGACGGTTCAGGTTCTGGGTCGCGGAGAAGCGCACCAGCACCTCCGGCGTCACTTCCAGGACCGCGTTCATGGCCGGCAACACGCCCTCGTAGCTGCCTTCCACGTCGGTCGTGCCCAGATAGGCATAGTTGTCGCCCTGGATCCAGCCGGTGCTGTGGGTGTCGGTGCTGTAGCCGCGCAGGCCGATATTGCCGCGGAAGCGGCGGCCGAACAGTTCGCTGTCCCAGTCGCCCTGAACGAAGCCGGACAGGGTTTCCTCGGTCGTCTCATAGACGTTCTCGATGTCCTGCAAGGCGCCGCCGGTGCCGTCCTTGTTCTGCTCCAGACGGTGGTACTCGTTGTACTTGGCGAAGGCCTTGTCATAGTCGCCGACCAGCCACGATCCGAAGGCGTTGGTGAAGACCGAGGTGACGTCGCCGACCGCCGTGCCGCGCATCTTGGACCGCGTGCCGTTGACATTGTCGTCATAGAACAGGTCTTCGCCCTGCTGGCGGAACTTGTGATAGGCGACGCCGGCGCGCAGCGTCCAGGTGTCGTTCAGTTCGTACCGCGCGTTAAGCTCGCCCTCGTGCAGCTCTGATTCATTGTTGAAGGCGCGGTAGTAGAACGAATCCATCGCATAGTTGGCCGGATTGGTCGGGTCCCAGTTCGGATATTCGAACGAGGCGGACTGGCCGTTCTCGCCATAGTTGGCGATCAGATTGCCCTTGGCGCGCATGTACAGCTTGTCGTCATACGGCGTGTCATAGGTCGACTTTTCCCAACCCACGTGACCGTCGAACTTCAGACGGTCGGACATTTCCCATTCACCGGTCAGCGCGACCTGATTGAACTTGTTCTCGTTCAGCGACCGGCGATGCTCGCTGCCGAAGGTGGCGCCCGTGACGTCGGTCATGGTCACGTAGTTGTCGCTGTCCCAGGTCAGGTCGTTGATGACCGAGGCCGACTGGAAGATCGACGGCCAGACGCCGCCGGCGGCCGTGTCGAAGGCCACCGAACCGGTCGAGGCCAGAGGCCGCGTCGCCAGATGATACTCGTTACGGCGCGTCGTGAACTCGCCGTGCAGCACATCGAGCGTCAGTTCCATGCCATCCATCGGACGCCACTGGACCGCCGCCGTCAGGCCCAGCCGTTCCTGCTCGGCGTTCCACGACGAGATACGATTGCCGTCGGCGAAATACAGATCTCCGGACAGGAACTTGGCCCGTTGGGCGGCGGACAGGCCGGAGATGTTCAATCCCTTGGTCACGAGGCTCTGCATCGTCGCGGCGCTGGGGTTGGAACGGTTATACGTGTTGTGGCCCTGCTCCGTCGTCTCGCGTTTGCTGTAGGCGGCCGAGAAGGAGACGCCGAACACATTGTCCCAGTTCTGGGTGAACAGGGCGGCGATGCGCGGCTGGGTGTCTTCGGTATATTCGTTGGTGCCGACCTTCAGCGACAGGGCGCCGTCGGCGCCTGTGCCGTAGTCAAAGGGCTTGCCGGTGAACAGGCCGACGGTGCCGGCCATGCCGCCCTCTTTCTGCGCGGCTTCAAAGGTCTTCTCGACCTCGACCCGCGAGAACAGTTCCGAAGCGAAGATATTGAAATCGAACGCGCGGTCACGCGACCGCTGGCCGCGGCTGTCTTGCGCCGAGTCGACGTTGCCCAGCACTTCCATGCCGTTCAGCTGCACCCGGGCGAAGTCCGGACCGAGGCCCCGCAGCGAGATCCGACGGCCCTCGCCGGCCTCACGGTTGATCTGCACGCCGGGCAGGCGCTGCAGCGATTCCGCCAGATTGAGATCCGGGAACTTGGCCATGTCCTCGGCCACAATGGCGTCGACCTGGATGACCGAATCCTGCTTGATCGCCCGCGCGTCGCTCAGCGACTTGCGGAAGCCGGTGACGACGATCTCGTCGACCTCGGCGGTCGCCGCCTCCTGGGCGAAGGCTGCGGATGCGCTGGCGCCGGCGACCGCCGCCGACACCGTCGCCAACAGCACCTTCTTGAGGTTCGGGCCCATGCCCCGAACGGGATATTGCTTCGACATAATCGTGTCCCCCGACAAACTGGTGTGAACCAAGCGGCTCGGTCCGACGCACGGCCAATCTGACCGCCGCCGCCAAGTCCGGCTTCATTAGGTCGCGGGCGTTTCAGTCATGTGACGGTTTGAGGGAATTATGTTGAATTATGTGGTTATGTGTGGGAACGCCAAAACGGCGCCCTGGAGATCCCTCAGCCAAAATACCTAAGCCAATCAATCCAGAAGTCAGGAAACACGCCAACTCGCTGGATTTTAAGCTGCATGCGGAACGAAAACCTGGCCCCACTAGAACGCCATTCATATGAGAGGCTTAAGGCTACTTATGTGGTTGTGTGTGGGATTTGGCGTTGGTAAGGGGATCGATCATGAGCGCCCCCCTCCTCAAAGACTCGAAACATCTCAGCCAAGGCGCCCGCCTGGCGGAGATCCTTCAGCTGATGGAGGAGAAGGTCTTCTGGACCGTGTCCGAACTCGCTGAGCGGTTTCAGGTCTCCGAAGAAACTATCCGCCGCGACGCCCGCCAACTGGAGCGCAGCGGCGTTGTGCAAAAGGTGCACGGCGGACTGTCCTCGACCAATAATCTGATCGAGGCGCCCTATCGCATCCGCCTGCGCGAAAACGCCGAGTCCAAGCAGAAGATCGCCCAGAAGGCCGCAGGCCTTGTTACCGAAGGCATGACCCTGCTGCTCGATTCCGGCACCACCTGCCACTGGCTGGCTCGCGCCCTGGCCTCGGTGCGCAATCTCACCATCGTCACCAACAGCGTCGAGATCGCGCACGAGGTTCTGGGCAATCCCGGCCAGCGCCTGCTGCTGGCGGGCGGCCAGGTCAATCCGGTCCACAACGCCGCCTTCGGCCCGGAAGCCAAGTCCTTCTGCCGCCGCTTCGCCCCCGACCTGACCATCTTGTCGATGGGCGCCGTGGACGCGGACCGGGGCTTCCTCGACTTCGACGCCGACGAGGCCTCGTTCAAACAGAGCCTGCTGGAACAGGCGCGCCGCATCGTCGTGCTGGCCGACCATACGAAGTTCGCCAAGTCCGGCTTCATCCAGGTCGCGTCTTTCCGCGACGTCCAGGACCTGGTGACCGACCTGCCCCCGCCCGGCGGCGTTTCCAGAGTCGCAGCCCAGTGGGACACCCGGCTGCATGTCGCCGATCCGACCTAGTCAACGCACCCGCGTGTCCACCCTGATCCGCACGGCGTCGTGACGCCAGTGCTCGCGGTCGGACTCCACCACCCGCCCCTGGGCGTCATAGCTGGCGCGCCGCACCGCCAGACCCGGCAGACCGGACTTCACCCCCAGAACCTCGGCCTCATGGCCAGTCAGGGCTCAGGGCTGCATGCTGACCACGTCGCCCGAGACCGACAGCCCATAGGCGCCCTTCAATATGTCGGTCAGCGACTGGTCGAACGAAAAAGCGCGACAGGTCGTTCGTCATACAGGCACCTGACTGATCGAGCCGTTTTTCCGACGCCAGACGATTATCACCAAGCGCGCTCTTTAAGGCCGCCATTTCACGAAAGCTTCGCCAACCATCGGCCTTCCGTCTGGTACGGACCAGTGACGCCCTCATCGCAAATGCGGCGCGGACGACGGTCGGGAAAATAACGGCGCCCCTCCCCGGCCTGGCCCCGCCATGTCTTCAGGAGCCCTTCCATGCGCACGCCCCTCCTCTGCCTGCCCCTTCTGGCGGCCGCCCTCGTCGCCGCGGCGCCTGCCCACGCCGAGCCCCGCCGCGCCGGCCATGTGATCATCATCGGCGTCGCCGGCCTCAGCCCCGACGGCGTCAACAAGGCCGACACCCCAGTCCTGGACGACATGATGGCCAAGGGCAGCTGGAGCCTGCACGCCCGCGGCGTCCTGCCGACCACCAGCGGCGCAAACTGGGCCTCAATCATCACCGGCGCCGGCCCCGAGCAACACGGCGTCACCAGCAACGACTGGCAGGTGGGTGAGTTCAACTTCCCCACCTCGGTCACCGGCTCCGGCGGTTTCTTCCCCTCGATCTTCCAGGTCCTGACCGATCAGAACCCGGGGCTGGAGATCGGCTCCATCTACAACTGGGACGGCTTCGGCCGTCTCTACGGCCACCGTTTCGTCGACTACGACGCCCATGGCGCGGACGAGGACAAGACCACCGACCTGGCCGTCAACTATATCAAGGCCCGGCGTCCGGACTTCCTCTTCATCCACCTGGACCACGTCGATCACGCCGGACACGCCGACGGCCACGGCACGCCCCACTATTATGAAGCGGTCACCAAGGCCGACGCCCTGATCGGCCGCATCCGCCAGGCGACGGTCGAGGCCGGCATCGCCGAGGACACGGTCATCCTGGTCACCTCCGACCATGGCGGCGTCGGCAAGGGCCATGGCGGCGAAAGCCTGGCCGAGCTGGAAATCCCGTGGATCGCCTATGGCGAGGGCGTAAAGCCCGGCGTCGAACTGGATCTGCCCATCAACACCTTCGACACCGGCGCGACGGTCGCCTGGCTGCTGGGCGCCGATGTTCCCTACGCCTGGCTGGGCCGCCCGGTGCGGCCGATCCTTCAGGGCGAGGCCATGCCGGTCCAGGCCTATCGCACCAGCAGTTTCTACGCCTCTCCGGCCATCCTGCCGGCCGGATCGGGCAACACCCCGCCCGGCGGCCTGTTCATCGACGGCCCGGCCCGCATGAGCCTGCAAAACCCGAACGCCGTGGGCGAAGTGCGCTATACGCTGGACAACTCGACGCCGACACCCGCCTCCCCCGTCTACGCCGGCCCGGTCGAGATCACGCGCAACACCATTGTTCGGGCCGGCCTGTTCGTCGATGTAAAACCGGCCAGCGTCCCGTCGGTCGGCTATTTCCGCGTTCTGGACCCGCGCATCGCCGCCAGCCGGGGCGTGACCTACAGCGTCTATCTGCTGCCCGAAGCCCCGGTGCGGCTGCCCGACTTCTCCCGCCTGACGCCGGTCGCATCCGGCAGGGTGCACGAGATCACGATCGACGGCCTGACCCTGCCGCGCGAGGACGCGGTCGCCGTGGTGTTCGAAGGCCAGATCCAGATCGACACCGCCGGCGAATACGGCTTCTCGACCGCCTCGGACGACGGCAGCAAACTCTATATCGACGGCAAGACGGTCGTGGACAATGACGGCGATCACGGCGTGATCACCGCCGCCGGCACGATCCGCCTCGAACCCGGCAAGCACGCCATTCGCGTCGAATGGTTCAACGGCGGCGGCGGCGCCTGGCTGGGCGCCTATGTCGAGGGTCCAGGCATTCCGCGCCAGTTCATCGACCCGAACCGGCTGACCCCGCGCTGAAGAGGCTGGCGGGGGATGATCCGGCGGCGCCCGCTCGATCACCCTCGCCTACCCACATCCTGGCTTTTTGGTATAGACCAAAAAGCACTTATAGAGCGCCCATGATCCGCCCTGCTTCACCTGAAGACTTCATCGCCGTCATCTTCGACCTGCTCGAGCGGATGGGCGGCGACCACTACGGCGAGGCCGTGACCCAGCTGGATCACGCCCTTCAGACGGCGCACCACGCCCGCGAAGCCGGGGAAACGGACGCTCTCGTCGCCGCCGCCCTGCTGCACGACATCGGCCATCTTCTGCAGAAACACGGACAGGACGCCGCAGATCGCGGCATAGACGCCGTGCACGAAAGGATTGGCGCCGCCTGGCTGGCACAGGCCTTCGCGCCCGAGGTGTCCGAACCGGTCCGACTACACGTCGAGGCCAAACGCTATCTGGCCAACGCTGAGCCCGGCTATGCGGACGCCCTCAGCCCCGCCTCGCTCCAGAGCCTGCATCTCCAGGGCGGCCCCATGAACCAAGACGAGGCCGCCGTCTTCCGCACCCATCCCCATTTCGATACGGCCATCCGCCTGCGCCGCTACGACGAGATGGGCAAGACCGAAGGGGCCGTCATCGCCCCGCTCGCCACCTACAGGGACAAGCTGACGGCCCTAGCCGCACGCTCCGCCTAGGCCGCGCGCCGGGCCGCCTCGGCTTCCAGCGCCGGAACCAGATCCGCGACCGTATCGATGACCAGATCGGCGCACGCCGCATAGAGCCGCTCGGACGCCGGCGCCAGCATCCGGGCATGCGCCTCCGGCTCCAGCGCCGTCAGCGCCTGCTCGCTCTAGCCGACCATATTGCCCGAGGCGGCGACCCTCAGGGTGAAACAGCCGGCGTTGCGCCCCTCGGCCATCCCCAATTCCGCGTCGTCGACCTTGACCACCCGCGACAGGGGCTAGACGTCCAGATCCAGGCAGGCCTTGTAGATCATCAGCGGCGACCGCCGTCCCTGCGGCGTTTGTGGGCGCAGACCGGGATTCGGGCCGCCACGGCCACTTACGGGAAAAAATGGCGGAGACGGAGGGATTATTTATGAATGAAATCAACACGTTGCGGCCATTTTCGACCACTGCGCCAACGGCACACCTTGAACAGTGTGCCATGGCACACCCAAAAGGGACCGTGGCACACCCTTCGGGAGGCGCTGTGCCAACCGGAGGAACCATGGAAAAACCGCACGATGTGATTCTAGCCGAAATGGACTGGGTTGTAGAGTTTCTAACAGAACAGCGCGCCGCCGCCGCCGCCCGAGGGGATGACCTGACCCAGTGGACAGGACTCCCCGAGCTGGTCGCGGAACACAAGGCCTACGTCGATGAGCTGCACACCGCACTGACCGACCCCGGCGACTGAGTCGGCAAAAAATCTGACCCCTTGGGGGCGCTCTCGGCGATGGCCGGGGGCGTCCTTTTCTTTTGCCCGGAACCCACGGAGCGCCGCCGTCGCCGCCGCCTCCCTGACCCCGTTGAATTAGCCCTGTTCCATTTTCCCTTGCTCTAGGGGGCCGAGAAGGCCCTCCCCAAGGATAACCTAAGGATTACCTGATGTTGGCCACGCCCTTCCGCGACAAGGTCGCCCGGCAGATCGCCCTAGAGGACGAGAGCCGCGCCCTTGGTATCGAGAGGTACCGCAAGAACCGACCCCTGCCGTGGCGTGACGCCGTCTCGACCCAGAATGAGGAGGCGGAGCTGCCTCCGGGTCGCACCCTGCTCAAGCTGACCGTCGAGCCGGTCGCCCAGGCGATCCAAGAGTTCGTCGAGCGAATCAACAGCGGCGGCGCGGGCCGTCGTCCCATCGCCAGTAAGGTGCTGGGCATGGTCGAGCCCGAGGAGGCCGCTTACCTGACGGGCCGGGTGGTCGTGAACGCCGCCGTCATGGACGCCAGCCTGCAAGCCGCCGCCTTTGAGGTGGCCGAGGCTCTGGTCCACCACGCCGAGATGCGAGCCATGCGTCAAGCCAACAAGGCTGGGTACAAGGGCATCATCAAGCAGAACGAGAAGGTCGGCCGCCCCTCGGCCAAGCGCAAGCGCGCCCAGCGGGACATCCTGTCGAAGGAGGGGGCAGCCATCGAGCTGACCCAGACCGAGAAGCTGCACACTGGGGTCAAGGCCATCGAGCTGTTCTGCGACACGACCGGCCTGTTCACCCTTGAGGATGTCCCGGCGCCCCGAGGCACCCGCCTGACGCTGCGCCCGACCGAGGCCTGCCGTCAGTGGCTGGAGCGCCAGCATGCCCGGTGCGAAGTCCTTGAACCTCTGCACATGCCCATGGTCGTGCGTCCCCGTCGCTGGCGGACGCCCAACGTGGGCGGTTACCTGCGCCGCGTCCCGAACAAGCGCATGGTCAAGCAGTGGTCGCCCGCCTTCCACGAGGAGCTGCGCTGGGTGGACATGGACGAGGTCTATCGGTCCCTGAACAACGTGCAGGACACGCCCTGGCGGATTAACACCCGCATCCTCGACGTGATGCGTCAGGTCTGGGACGGCGGCGGCTCCCTCGGGGGACTGCCCCGGCGTGAGGACATTCCCATGCCCGCCAAGCCTGCGGACATCGAGCAGAACCCCGAGGCCGTCCAGAAGTGGAAGGCCGAGGCGGCCCGCACCCACACCGCCAACGCCCAGCTTCTGTCCAAGCGGCTGGCCGTGAGCCAGCGCCTGTGGCTGGCCACCAAGTTCAAGGACGAGGAGGCCCTCTACTTCCCGCACGAGTTCGACTTCCGTGGTCGCATCTACCCGACGCCCGTGTCGGGTCCGCACCCGCAAGGCGACGACAGCGCCAAGGCCCTGCTGGAGTTCGCTGACGGCATGCCCCTCGGCACCGAAGGCGTGAACTGGCTGGCCATCCACATCGCCAACCTCTTCGGCGTGGACAAGGTCTCGTTCGAGGAGCGCATCGAGTGGACCTGGGCAAACTCGGAGGCCATCGTGGACAGCGCCTATGACCCGCTCGACGGGCGCCGGTTCTGGACCACGGCGGATAGCCCGTACTCTGCCCTGGCCGCCTGCTTTGAGTGGGCCGGGTACATCCGTGAAGGCGAAGGCTTCGTGTCGCACTTGCCGGTGGCGCTGGACGGCTCCAACTCTGGGCTCCAGCACTTCTCGGCCATGCTCCGCGATCCTGTCGGCGCTGCTGCGGTGAACCTGATCCCCTCGGAGAAGCCCCAGGATGTGTACATGCAGGTCGCCACGGCGGCCCAGCGGTTCGTTGACGCCGACGAGAGCGGCCCGCCTCCCCCGCCTGACGCCATCGCCGACGACCCCCGCAAGGTCGCCGAGTATGAGGCCGACTGGCGCGCAGCGCGGGACGCATGGAAGAACGGCCGGATCACCCGGAAGATCGCCAAGCGTCCGTGCATGACCTACTGCTACTCGGCCACCCGGTTCGGGATGCAGGGCATGATCCTGCAAACGCTGCGCGAGATCGACCGCGAGAACGACGAGGCTGGCAAACCGCCCCACTTGATGGGCGCGGACAACTACAAGGCCGCCATGTACCTGTCCCACGTCCTGTGGGAGGCGATCTCGGAGGTAGTCTCGGCCGCCTCGGAGGCCATGGCGTGGCTTCGGGATGTCGCGAAGATCGCATCGGAGGCGTCGCAGCCGGTGTGGTGGACCACCCCCATGGGACTGCCGGTCCTGCAAGCCTACCGGGCGAGCAGCTCCAAGCAGATCGACATTCACTGGGGAGGCCGCCGCATCCAGCCGGTGCTGCGCCAGGACAGCGACACCATCGACAAGCGGGCGCAAGCCAACGGCATCGCGCCGAACTTCGTCCACTCCCTCGACGCCGCGCACCTCCAGCGCGTCGTCAACGCATGCGCCGACGCTGGCATCAGGCACCTGGCCCTGATCCACGACAGCTTCGGCACCCATGCGGCCAACGCGGGGCTCCTGTCCCGGCTGCTGCGGTCCACCTTCGTGGAGCAGTACACCCCCAACGTGCTTGAGCAGTTCCGTCAGGAGCTGATCCGGCAACTACCCGCTGATCTGGCGGCGCGTGTGCGCCCCATCCCTCCGCTCGGTTCCCTGGACCTGAGCGTGGTGGAGGAGTCCGCCTACGTGTTCGCCTGATCCTCATGCAAACATGGAGATAACGACTATGACCAACACCGCCGGACAGATGAGATGTATCAAACTCGATGGAGAGGCGCGAGACCGCGCCTTATGACTCAGCCTAAAGGGCGCGGAATCCGTGTTCCTCGATCACCGCGTCGATCTCGCGGGCTTGCGGAGGGATGTGTACGTAGGCGTAGCCGAGGGTCGTCAGCGTAAGCTTCTCGTTCCGCTTGTCGTCGATGACGCGTGCCACGTCGTAAGTGATCTGCGGGCGTGCCGCCGTCTGGCAGTTTCGGACATATCCTAAGAACCGTTGGTTCATGTCCTCGTCTGATTTGGCCATGGCGTAATGCGACTGGCGGCGGTTGGTGATCTCAATCAGATCATCCCAGCCAGTCGCTTGCTCAGCCAAGCTGGCGACGATCCCGATCCCCAGGTTAAACGCCTTGTTCACATCGTAATCGAACAGGTCTTCATATCTCTCATCGACCTCGTCGTAATCCTCTGACCCGATCCTCGGCATTGGATTGTAGGCATGACGTATCGCGAAGGCATTAAAGGCCAACGTTTCGAATGCGATGACATCCAAGTTCGGAACACGGATGCCCTGCTTAGGGAACATTTCTAGATAGCCACTGGCAGTCCGCATGGACCGGAATGCGACTATCCGCGCGAGGACTTGGTGATCTTGAGGCGGCTCAGTCAACTCAGCCGCGATCATTTCGGCCGAAACCTTGGCGAGCGTATCGCAGAGCGGCGTCGGCTTCGGCTTCGGCTTCGGCTTGGCGAATGGATTCCATCCCATGTGCGTGTCTATTTCTTCAGGCGCGACGGAGTGAGGAGTGATGGTGGGGAAAGAACGCGTACCAACTACGTGTAGCGTTGCAGGCCTGCTGGTCAATGTCCGATTAGGGATTAAGCCGCTCCCGCGTAGCCGCGCGCCGGACCTGTTTCCGCAGATCAGCGACTACCATGCTTGCATGGATAACCAATATCCCTTGCTCTAGGAACTGAACCCAACCGCAGGAGGACAGGCGCTCACGTCGCCCTCTGGATGAACGCTCAGCACCGGGCGCTCACCGCCCATGCCGAGGCGGTCTTGCCATGAGCTGCCGCCTCGTGATCCGCCCGGAGCGGTATGAGCCGCGCCGCCCGTTCACCGTGCCCTGCCGGGACGCCGAGGCGGACCTGTGGGCCGTCTATCGCGGCGACCCGCGCGACGCCGACCTCATCGCCGAGTTCGAAGACCGGGACGATGCCTGGGCCTTCATCGAGCGCCGCCGCGCCACCCACACCACCCTGCCCCTCCCTTTCGGAGCCTGAACCGTGACCACCTACACCCACCTCGTTGTCGAGACCGTCGCCGCCCTGATGGACGCCTTTGTCGAGGCCGAGCATCCCGCCCTGAACTGCCGAGCCATCCTCAAGGGAGGCCAGCAGCCGACCGAGGCCGAAGCTGCTGCCGGACTGGAGGCTGAGGCCTACCTCGCCATGCGAGAAGCCCAAGGCTCAGGCGCGCTCCGCAGCGCCATCATCGACCTAGCGGTCGAGGTCGAAACCGTCTGGGCGAACCTGCCCGAGGACGTGCGCGACGGCGGCTTGGTCTGGGACTTTGAGTTCTGCCCCGAGGCCCTTCGCCTGTACGTGGTCGAGGGCCTGACAGGCGACGAGTTCCGTCAGCGCCTGACGGCGTGGGCCTACCGCGAGGCCGCCCTCACCGAACTGAGGTTCGAACAGCAGAAGCGCGAGACTGCCGAAGCTGCCCTCGCGAAAGCCCAGGGCGAAATCGAGCGCCTCAAAAAGCAGCGCATCCCGGTCGTTGTGGTGGCCGCATGAGTGTCACCGCCGCCACCGTGGAAACCGCCGTGGCCCGCTGGATCGAGGAGGCCAAGTGCCTCCCGGCCCGCGAGGCCTACCGCTGGCTCACCCGCAAGGCCCGCTTCGTGGACCGCGAGTTCCGGCGCTGCGCCGGGCCTGCGTGGTCCCTGTCCATCGCCCGCGACCAGTTGCTGGTCGCAGCCGCCAGTCATAAGCAGTAAGAAAGAACGACATGCGCCGCTTCATCATCGCCGTGATCGAGGCCGACCCTGATGTTGGACCCGACACCTCTTCGGAAGGCCTGAGCGACTGGGCCTCCATCATCGAGCGCCGGATCGACGGCATCGAAGTGACGGCCTACCGCAGCCTCGGAGACATTGAGGCAGACGTGGCTGATGGCCTGCTGCCCGGCCTCCCGCTCGGCCTGTCGGAGAACTGAGCAGTGACCCAGACCTTCCTGTTCGACGTGAAGCTGTTCGCCAGCGTCCGCGTCCCGGCACACAGCCCAGAGGAGGCCGAGCGCCTCCTTCGGGATCACCTGGACTGTGCCTCGTGTAACGCTGGGGTCTGGCCTGATGGCACGCCCATCACCTTCGAAGCCTCTCCTGACGGAAGCTTCGACCTCCTCGACGAAGACGAGGAACTCGACTGATACGACCGAAGCTGGCGTAGATACGGCCCATGATTGCGGGTCGTCTGCGCCGCCACCTGAGTGGAAATTACCTAGGTAATTCAGTCCCACTTCCGGGACTCGACTTCCTTCGGTAGCCGCTCAGTCCTGCTCAGACAGGGCAACCGGCGGGGAGCCTGAGCAGGCGAACAACAGAACAATGCGAGAAAGTAACCGCGTTCACACGGCTTGCGTGTAAGCACGGTAAAAACTAAAGGTTACCCCGGAGAGGCGAGAGGTTCTCTGGGGCCAGCTAAGGTCATTGAGAGTGAGTAACCCGCCTATCCAGAACTACCACTACCCTACCTCGAACGTCATCGAGGGGGCACAGCACTACGGAGGCTCAGATCATGAGCGCCACCCAAAATCAGCCGACCAGCTCTGCCAAGCTGCCCGCGACTTCCGCAGGCGACTTGCTGCGCTTGGTCTCACTCATGCACATCCTAGCTGAGGCCGTCCCGCCCAGGACTGCTGTCCGCCAGATCGAAGCTCTGTTCGTCATCGCCTACGCCTCGGCCATGGGCCACAGCATCACCCTTTCGCAGGTGATCGAAGCCATCGACCCCAACGGTGGCGCCCGTGCCATCGAGCGTTCCATCCACGCCTTCACCCAGTCCAACAAGTACTACCCCGATGCGTTGGACTGGGTGGCCCACGAAGCCGACCCCGAAGACCGCCGCAAGAAGTACCTCGTCCTCACCGTGAAGGGCCGGGACGCCCTCCAGTCGCTGCTGGAAGCCATCAGGTCAGATCAAGGAACCCTGCAAAAATGAAACTGACGCAGAAGCCCTCCGGTATCTGGAGGGTGGACTACATCGACCCCAAGACCGGGGAGCGCCGCAGGGAATCCTGCCGCACCAAGATCAAGGCCGAGGCGAACCAGATCGCCGCCAAGCTAGTCGCCGGGGACAACCCCTTCGCCAAGCCAGAGGCCTTCCCCACCCCCGAGAAGACCCAGGTCGCCAAGCTGTCCGCCGAGACGGTCACGATGCGAGACCTGTTCCACCACTGCCAGCAGACCGTGTGGAACCCGAACCGACTTCGCTCCCAAGCCACCCTCCGATCCAACCTCAAGGTGCTTGAGCCGCTCGTCGGCAAGGTACTCGTGCGGGACATGACCAAGAACAAGCTCAAGGAACTGTCCGAGACCCTGTTCGGCATGGGCTACAAGGCAGCGACCGTGAAGCGGAAGATGGACTGCGTCGGCCGGGCCATGACAACGGCCACCGAGTGGGACATCGACGGCAAGACGGTCCTCGTGGGGCGTCCGAAGTTCCCCGAGATCAGAACGCAGGGCGACAAGAACCAACGGCGCAACCTGACCGACGCCGAGGAGGCTGCGATGTTCGCGGCCATCGACAAGCGGATCGAGGCCCAGCCAATGGTGGACTGGCAGCGGTTCCGTTTGCTGATGAGGTTCCTCCTCGACACGGGCATGCGTCTCGGCGAAGCCCTCGCCCTGGAGCGTAAGTGGTTCAGCGACGAGAGCGGCAAGTGGTTCGTCCACATCCCCGCCCACGTCACCAAGAGCCAGAAGCCTCGCCCGGTGCCCTGCACCAAGGCCGTCATCGCCATGATCCCGGTGCTGGAGCAACAAGCCGTGGCCGGAAAGCTGTTCCCCTACCGCCCCGCCACCGTCTGGCAGCGGTTCAACTCCATCCGTCTCGACGTGAAGGCCGAAGGCAAGCACGACATCGACGACGTGGTGGTTCACAGCCTGCGCCACACCTGCCTGACCCGGCTGGCCCGCAAGCACGAACTGCATCTGGTCGCTCAGTGGGCCGGGCACAGCTCGGTGAAGATCACTGAGAGTTTCTACGTTCACCTCACAGGCACTGATCTGGAGGCCATGGTGGCGTCGCTGGAGGATTGATTCGCCAAGTAAATCGTCGAATAACGGAAACCATGTTAACGCGAGTTTCTAGATGTGTGCCAAAAAGTGTGCCCACTCGGCACACCCAGACACCCCTAAGTTATTGATTTTATTGAGGGGTTCTGGCGGAGACGGAGGGATTCGAACCCTCGGTACCCCTTACAGGGTACGACGATTTAGCAAACCGTTGCCTTCAGCCACTCGGCCACGTCTCCAGCGAAGGGCTCGATAGCCGAGCATGATGCGTCGTGCAATCCGGTTCGAACCAAAGACCTGTTGTTAACGCGACATAGAGGCGGCGCATGCAGGGTGGCGGCCGTGCGGAAACTCCGGATCGACATGCCCGACTGCGCCCGTCCTCTTGCCGCGCCGACCGCAGCGAGTGCGAACGACCGCGCCGCCGCCAGCCTCGCGCCGCATGCCGAGCGGGGTCCGTTCCGGCCGGAGGTGTGGCGCAACGCGCGCCAGCGCTCGACCGTGCGGCTGGCCGCCTATTATTTCCGCGCCGCTGACGTTCTGGCTGTGGTCGGTCTGGCCGTTGTGGCCCTGTGGTCGCTGGGGTCTCTCGATGTGAAGACCCTGACCGTCGGCGCCGTCCTGCCCCTGGCGACCGGCGTCGTCGTCGCCCTGGCCCTGCTGCGGAGCCTGGGCCTTTATCGATTCGGGGCAGAGCCGACGCCCCTGCTCCATCTGGTCGGGGTGGTCGGGATCGTCGCCTTGGCGATCGGGGCGGCGCTGCTGGTGGGTCTGGGCCTGGACGGGCACGGCCTGGGGCCGGTTTTACCCTGGGGTCTTGCGGCGACGGTCTGTCTGGTCGCCCTGCACGGCTTATGGCGGGTGCTGGCGGCGCGTTGGCGACGGCAGGGCCTGCTGTCGCCCAATATCGTCATCGTCGGGGCGACCCGGAACGCCGAGGCCCTGATCCGGCGGGCGCTGGAACGGCGCGACCTGAACGTGCTGGGCGTGTTCGACGACCGCCTGGCCCGCTCGCCTGACCGTCTGGCCGGGGTGCCGGTGCTGGGCGGGGCCAACGCCCTGCTGACCCATCGGATGCTGCCCTATGTCGACCGGATCGTTCTGGCGATCGACGCCGATGCGGGCGCGCGGGTGCGGGATCTGACGCGCCGTCTGGAGACCCTGCCCAATCCCCTGACCGTCCTGTTCAATTCCGACGCCAGTCGTGAGGCGGCGCTGAATCGTCTGGCCGGTCCGTCCCTGGCCGAGATCGGGTCCGCTCCCGACGCCGACCGCCGCGCCTTCGTCAAACGAGTGCAGGATGTGGTGATCGGCGCCCTGGCCCTGGTCGCCTTCGCCCCGGTCATGGCGGTGATCGCCCTGGCCGTACGGCTGGACAGCCCCGGCCCGGTCTTCTTCCGTCAGCGTCGCCATGGCTTCAACCAGGAGACCATCGTGGTGTGGAAATTCCGCTCTATGCGTCACTGCGACGCCGATGCGACCGCCAGCCGCCAGGTCGTCGCCGACGACGACCGCGTCACCCGCGTCGGCCGCTTCATCCGCGCCTCCAGCCTGGATGAACTGCCCCAGCTGTTCAACGTGCTGAGGGGCGAGATGTCCCTGGTCGGCCCGCGCCCTCACGCCATCGGCATGAGGACCGGCGAGACCGAATCCGCGCTTCTGGTCGCCGAATACGCCCACCGTCACCGTATCAAGCCCGGCATGACCGGCTGGGCCGCCGTCTGCGGGTCGCGCGGACCGGTGGACAGCGAGGCCGAGGTGCGCCGCCGCGTCGAGCTGGACATCGACTATATCCAGCGCCAGTCCTTCTGGCTGGACCTGTGGATCATCCTGATCACCATCCCCGTCCTGCTGGGCGACCGGGCGGCCGTGCGGTGAGCGAGAAGCGCATGTTCTGGCGCGGCGTCTGGGGCTATCTGCCGGCCCAGATCGTTCAGGGCGTGGTCGGCTTCCTGACCATCGTCGTCTTCACCCGCCTGCTCAGCCCCGAGGATTTCGGCCACTACGCCCTGGCCTTTTCGGTCACCAGCCTGGCCCATACGGTCAGCTTCAGCTGGCTGGAGGCGTCCATGGCCCGTTTCTGGGCGGCCGAGCGCACGCCGGAGGGCCTGGCGGCCCATTTCGCCAGCCTGTACCGCACCTCCTTCGCCGTCATCGCCGTCTTCGTGCCCGTCGCGGCTCTCGTGGTCTGGCTTCTGCCCCTGACCCCGGCTTTCAAGCTGGCGGTCGGCTTCGGCCTGGCCGGGGCGCCGATCCGCAACCTGGCCAAGCTGGCGCAGGAGCGTTACCGCGCCGCCGGCGAGGTGTCCAAGGCCGCCTCGGTCGATATGTTTGTCGCCGTCCTGGGCTTTCTGGTCGGGGCCGGTTTCGCCCTGGCCGGCGCCGGCGCATCCTCGCCCATGTTGGGGCTGATGATCGCCCCCCTGTTCGCCCTGCCCTTCATCCTGCCGGGCGAACTGCGCCAGTCGGCCGGGGGAACCGTGGATCGCGCGCGGCTGAAGGCCTACGCCGCTTATGGCTATCCGATCGCGGCCTCGCTGACCCTGGCCCTGGTCCTGGCCTCGACCGACCGCTTCCTGTTGGCCGGCTTCATGGATGCGGCGGCGGTGGGCGCCTATCACGCCAGCTACAGCCTGGCGAACCGCACCCTGGACGTGATGTTCATCTGGCTGGGCGCGGCCGGAGCCCCGGCCATGGTCATGGCGCTGGAGCGCGGCGGCCGCGAGGCCCTGCGCCAGACGGCCCTGGAACAGGGCTCGACCCTGATCCTGATCGGCCTGCCCGCCGCCGTCGGCCTGTCCCTGGTCGCCCGCCCCCTGGCCGAACTGATGATCGGCCCCGACCTGCGCGTCGCCGCCGCCCTGGTCACGCCCTGGATCGCGGCCTCGGCCTTCATGTCGGGCCTGATCGCCTATTATTTCGGCTTCGGCTTCACCCTGGGCAAGAAGACCGGCCTGCTGCTGGTCACCATGGCTGTTCCGGCGCTGGCCAACATCCTGCTGAACCTGGTCCTGATCCCCCGGCTGGGCGTGCTGGGCGCCGCCGTGGCCACGGCCCTCAGCTTCGCCATAGGCCTGGTCGCCTGTCTGCTGATCAGCCGCCGCGCCATCGCCCTGCCCATTCCGTGGGAGGCCCTGATCCGGTGCGGCCTGGCCTCGACCGGCATGGCCCTGGTGGTCTGGCGTTTGCCGCCCCTGGGCGGGTTTGTCGAACTGGTGCTGGACGCGAGCGTCGGCGGACTGGTCTATGCGGCCCTGGCGCTGACGCTCAACGCCGCCGGGGTGCGCGACGTGCTGTACCGACTGATCCAGACGCGACGGGGAGCCCCGGCATGAGCGGCTCCCGCGCCGATATCCACGACAACCCCGGCTGGGCCGCCGCCCGGCCCGAACTGTCGGTCCTGATCCCCTTCCTGCGCGACGATCCCGAGCCCCTGCTGCGCCGGCTGGATACCGAAGGCCCCGCCCTGGCCGGCCGGGTCGAGCTGATCCTGCTGGACGACGGCACGGGCGACGCCGCCCTGACCGCCCGGCTGAAGGCGGCGCTGGACGCCCTGGCCCTGCCCGCCCGCCTCGTCACCCTGTCCGCCAATGAAGGCCGGGCGCGCGGGCGCAATCGCCTGACCATCGCCGCCCGCGCCGGCTCCTGGCTGTTCCTCGACAGCGACATGAAGCCGGACAGCCCCCGCTTTCTCCAGACCTGGGTCGATCTGATTGCGCGCGACGACCCCGCCGTGGCCTTCGGCGGTTTCTCGCTGAAACAGGCGCCACGCGACCGCCGCTTCGCCGTCCACCGCGCCCTGTCCGGCGCCAGCGAATGCGTCCGCGCCGCCCAGCGCGCCAGGACGCCCGAGAAATACGTCTACACCTCCAACCTGCTGGTCCGGCGCGACGTCTTCGCCGTCGAATCCTTCGACCCCGGCTTCACCGGCTGGGGGTGGGAGGATGTCGAATGGGCCATGCGGGTCGCCCGCCGGTTCCCGGTGGTCCACATCGACAATCCGGCCACCCACATGGGCCTGGACACGGTGCCGGACCTGGCGCGCAAGTTCGACCAGGGCGCCGCCAACTTCGCCCGCGTGGTCGCCCTGCACCCCGAGATCGTCCAGACCTACCCCAGCTACAAGGCCGCCCGCGCCCTGAAACGCCTGCCGTCCCTGCCCCTGATCCGTCGCCTGGCCCGGGGCGCCGCCCTGTCGCCGCTGTTGCCGACCCGCACCCGCGCCTTCGCCCTGCGTCTGTATCGCGCCGCCGTCTATGCGGACGCCATCTGATGCGGGACGTCGCCGTCCTGATTCCCACCC
>Ga0114916_1000583_pt1 | contig 23934 bp, 21 predicted proteins | sample MalvirAntarct_66_FD_83501 | JGI IMG/M metagenome (GOLD analysis project Ga0114916, IMG submission 83501) | Marine viral communities from the Global Malaspina Expedition - Malaspina viral metaG Antarct_66 | ecosystem: Environmental > Aquatic > Marine > Oceanic | place: West Anvers Island... | reverse complement strand
CGCGGCACCGGTGCCGCTGCTGGCGCTGCTGAAGCATCCTCTGGCGGCGGGCGGCATGGACCCGGCGCTGTTCCGGCGCCGCACGCGGGAGCTGGAACGGGTCGTCCTGCGCGGGCCGCGGCCGGAGCCGGGGTTGCACGGCCTGCTCGCGACACTGGCGTCCGAGGCGAAGCAGGCCCGCGAGGGAGAGTACCGCGACGAGCGGAAGCGCCGCCGGCTGCTCGCCAGCGCCGGTTTCGTGCGCCGCCTACGCGACATCCTCCAGCCGTTCATGAGTCTCACGGGCGCGCGCTACGTGCCGGTCGAGGACCTGGTGCGGGCGCACGTCGCCTGTGCCGAGGCATTGGCGCGGCGGCAGGACTCGGCGGACGGTCGCACGCTCTGGGCGGGCGAGGCCGGCGAGACGGCGGCAGGCTTCGTCGCCGAGATGATGTCGGCGGCGCGCGGCTTCGACCGCATCGCCGGGCGCGACTATCCCGGTCTGTTCGAGGCGCTGCTCGCCGGCACGGCGGTGCGGCCGCGCTGGGGCAGGCACCCGCGGCTCGCCATCTGGGGCACGCTGGAGGCGCGCATCCAGCATGCCGACCACATGATCCTGGGCGGGCTGAACGAGGGGACGTGGCCGCCGGAGGTGCCGGCCGACCCGTGGATGAGCCGGCCGATGCGTGCGGCGTTCGGCCTGCCGCCGGCCGAGCGCAAGGCGGGCCTGTCGGCGCACGACTTCGTCCAGGCCTTCGGCGCGCCGCGCGTCACGCTGAGCCGGGCGATGCGCGTCGAGGGCACGCCGACGGTGCCGTCGCGCTGGCTGATGCGGCTGGACGCGGTGCTGCGCGCGGCCGGCCGCGCGGGGCCGATCGGCGACGGCCAGCGCTGGCTCGCCTGGGCCGAGGCGCTCGACCGCCCGCAGGGCCGCCCGATGCCGATCGAGCCGCCGCGCCCGCGCCCGCCGCTGCGCCTGCGCCCGCGCCGCCTGTCGGTGACCCAGATCGAGACGTGGATACGCGATCCCTATGCGGTCTATGCCCGCCATGTCCTGAACCTGCGGGTGCTCGACCCGCTCGATGCAGAGCCGGGGGCGCCGGAGCGCGGCGAGTTCATTCATGACGCGCTCGACAGGTTCGTTCGCGAGTGGCCGGAACATCTGCCGCCCGACGCGGTCGACAGGTTGATCGCCATCGGCCGGGCGGTGTTCGAACCCGCCATGGGCCGGCCTGGAATCCAGGCCTTCTGGTGGCCGCGCTTCGAGCGCATCGCCGCATGGTTCGTCGAGCAGGAACGGCTGCGCCGACAGGTCCCGTTGAAGATCGGCACCGAGCGCAAGGGCAGCATGACGATCGCCGCTCCCAGCGGCCCTTTCGAGCTGCACGGCAAGGCCGACCGGATCGACCGCTTCGCCGACGGCAGCCTGGCGATCGTCGACTACAAGACCGGCAGCCTGCCGCGGGCGGCGCTGGTTGCCGCGGGGGCTGCGCCGCAGCTGGCACTCGAGGCGGTGATCGCGCAGCGGGGCGGCTTCCAGGACATCGCGGCGGGCGCCGTCGCCGAACTCGCCTACTGGCGCCTGAGCGGCGGCGATCCAGCCGGCGAGGTCCAGCCGGCGGGGGGCAGGAAGGCCGTGCCGGCCGAACTGACGGACGCCGCCGAGGCGGGGCTGGCGGCATATATCGCCGCCTTCGATCGTGAGGAAACCCCCTACCTGTCGCAGCCGCGGCCGGACTTGGTGCCGCGCTTCAGCGACTATGCGCACCTGGCGCGGGTCGCCGAATGGGGCCGCGGCGGCGGGGGCGACGAATGAGCGCGCCGCCGATCCGGATCGACCCGAACCTGGCGCAGCGCACGGCCGCGGCACCCGACCGCTCCGTCTGGGTGACGGCGTCGGCCGGGTCTGGCAAGACGAAGGTGCTGACCGACCGCGTGCTGCGCCTGCTGCTGCAGGGCACGGCGCCGGAGCGCATCCTGTGCCTGACCTTCACCAAGGCGGCGGCCGCCGAAATGGACGTGCGCCTGCGCCGCCGTCTGGGTGAATGGGCGACGGCGTCGGAGCCGGCGCTGAACGACGCGCTGACCGACCTGCTGGGCGCGCCGCCCGACGAGACGGCGGTGTTGCGGGCGCGGCGCCTGTTCGCCGCCGTGCTCGACGCGCGCGGTGGGCCGACCATCGAGACGGTGCATGCCTTCTGCCAGAGCATGCTGCGCCGCTTCCCGATCGAGGCCGGTGTGGCGCCGCATTTCGACGTGTCGGACGACCGCACCGCGCAGGACGAGGTGCGCGCGGCGCGCGACACGGTGCTCCGCCGCGCGGGCGCCGAGCCGGAGGGTGCGCTCGCCGACCTGCTGCAGCGGGTGACCGGCCGGGTCGGTGAACTCGCCTTCGACGATCTGATGCGCGCGCTGATCGCCGAGCGCGGCCGGCTGCTGCGGCTCGCCGAGACCGCGGGCGGTGTCGACGGAATGGCCGAGGAGATCCGCGCGGCGCTCGGCCTGCCGCGCGACGCGACGCTCGCCGAGATGATGGCCGAGGGTTGCTCCGACGATGCGCTGGACGGTGAAGGGCTGCGGAGCGTCTGCGCCGCCCTCGAACGCGGCGGCGAGGCGGACGCGAAGCGGGCGGCGGCGGTGCGCGCCTGGCTGGAGGCGCCCGACGGCCGCGTCGCCGGCTTCGACGCCTACCGCTCGATCTTCTTCACGAGTACGGGCGAGATCCGCAAGACGTTGGCCACTAAGCCCGTCCTGAAGATCCTAGCGGACGCCGACGCGATCCTGCGGGCTGAGGCCGAGCGGGTGCAGGCGCTGTGCGGGCTGTGCAATGCGGCGGCGGTGGCCGATGCGACGGTGGCACTGGCGACGCTCGCGATGGCGCAGCTCGACGTCTACGACGAGCGCAAGCGGCGGCGCGGCATCCTCGACTTCGACGATCTCGTGCTGCGCAGCCGCCACCTGCTGGAGAGCGGTGCCGCGGGCTGGGTGCAGTACAAACTCGACGGCGGCGTCGACCATGTGCTGATCGACGAGGGCCAGGACACCAATCCCGACCAATGGGCGGTGGTCGAGGCGCTCGCCGGCGAGTTCTTCGCCGGGGCCGGCGCACGCGAGGGCGAGCGCACGATCTTCGCGGTCGGCGACCCGAAACAGTCGATCTTCAGCTTCCAGCGCGCCGACCCCGCCCGCTTCGCCGCGATGCAGGCGATGTTCCGCGACCGCAGCCAGGGGGCGGAGAAGATCTGGGAGGATGTCGGGCTCGACGTGTCCTTCCGCTCGGTGCCCGCCGTGCTCCAGGCGGTGGACGCGGTCTTCGCCGACGAGACGGTCGCCGCCGGCGTCGTGCCGCCCGGCGCGCCGCTGCGCCATCATGCGCACCGCGCCGGTCAGTCCGGTCTGGTGGAACTCTGGCCACTGGTCGGCGATCTGCCCGGCGAGCCGGCCTCGCCGTGGGAGGCGCCGACCCGCTACGTCTCGTCGCCGGCACCGGAGTCCCGCCTCGCCGAACTGATCGCGGCCACCATCGCCGGCTGGATCGCGCGCGGCGAGATGCTGGAGGCACGCGGCCGGCCGATCCGTGCCGGCGACGTCATGGTGCTGGTGCGCCGCCGGACCGGCTTCATCGACGCGCTGGTGCGCGAACTGAAGCGGCGCGACGTGCCGGTCGCCGGCGTCGACCGGATGCGGCTGGCCGAACAGTTGGCCGTCGCCGATCTGATGGCACTCGCCCGCTTCCTGCTGATGCCCGAGGACGACCTTACGCTCGCGGTCGTGCTGAAGAGCCCGCTCGGCGGCATCGACGAGGACCAGCTGTTCGCGCTGGCGGCCGAGCGCCGGGGCACCCTGTGGCGGCGGCTGGGCGAGATGGCCGCCGCGGCACCCGGCTCGGCGTTCGAGGCGGCGCATTCCGTCCTGGAGGCGATGCTGGCCCAGGCCGACGTGCTGCGGCCCTACGAGCTGTTCGCCGATCTGCTCGGTCCGCGCCGCGGCCGGGAGCGGCTGCTGGCGCGCCTCGGCGCCGAGGCGAACGACCCGATCGACGTCTTCCTGGCCCAGGCGCTCGCCTACGAGCGGCTGCACCCACCGTCCCTGCAGGGCTTCGTCCAGTGGATGGAGGTCGGCCAGGACGAGGTGAAGCGCGACATGGAGCAGGGCGAGCGCGACCAGGTGCGCATCATCACCGTGCACGGCGCCAAGGGCCTCCAGGCGCCGATCGTCATCATGCCGGATACGGCGCGGCTGCCGGTGGCGCGCAGGCCGCCTTTCTGGGTAGCGCGCGAGGACGGGGAGGACATCGTCCTCTGGCCGCCGCGCAAGGACATGGACGATCCCGTCAGCCGCGCGGTGCGCGAGGCGGCGGCGATCCGCGACAGCGAGGAGTATCGCCGCCTGCTCTACGTCGCCCTCACCCGGGCCGAGGACCGGCTCTATGTCTGCGGCTGGTGCCCGGACCCCGACAAGGTGGCCGCGGACAGCTGGTACGGCCTAGTGGCCGCCGGCCTGAGCGGGATCGCCGAAACCGTCGACTTCGACTTCTCCGAGATCATCGAGGGCGGCTGGTCCGGGCGGGGGCTGCGCCTGCGCGGCATCCAGGAAGTACCCTTCGCCGCGGTGGCCGCGGCACCGCCGGGGGAGACCGTCGAGCAGCCGCTGCCCGCATGGGCGGCCGCCGTCGCGCGGATCGAGCCGTCGGCACGGCCGCTCGCTCCCTCGCATGGCGAGGACGAGGATACCGGGCCGCCGGCCCAATCGCCGCTCGGGACCGACGACGGCCTGCGGTTCCGCCGCGGCCTGCTGATCCACCGTCTGCTCCAGACGCTGCCCGACCTGGACCCTGCCGCCCGCGCAGCCGCGGCGGCGCGCTACCTCGCCAGGGCGGGGCGGGACATTCCGGATGCCGGACGCGAAGAGATCGCGGCGGAAGCGCTGGCGGTGCTCGACCATGCGGATTTCGCGCCGGTCTTCGCCGCGGGCTCGCGTGCCGAGGTCGCGGTGGCGGGTACGGTGGGCGACGTCTCCTTTTCCGGTCAGATCGACCGCCTGGCGGTGACGGACAGCGGCGTTCTGATCGTCGACTACAAGAGCAACCGCCCGCCGCCGGCGACCGCCGAGCGGGTCTCGCCGGTCTATCTGCGCCAGATGGCGGCCTATCGCGCACTGCTGCGCCGCATCTATCCGGGGATGCCGGTGCGCTGCGCCCTGCTCTGGACGGAGACGCCCAGACTGATGCCGCTGCCGGACACGCTCCTCGACCGCTACGAGCCGGCTTAGGGCGGGGCGGGGGCGGCTCGGCTTGACGCTGTCATGGGGCGTGCCTAGCTTTGGTCTCAACGGTGGCCTCGGTGCAGAGCGCCGCAGGCGACGACGAAGGAGAGTGCGCAGATGACGAAGCCGGTGAGCGACGCGAGCTTCGAGCAGGACGTGCTGAAGGCGACAAAGCCGGTGCTCGTCGACTTCTGGGCCGAATGGTGCGGCCCCTGCAAGGCGATCGCGCCGCATCTGGAGGAGCTGTCCTCCGAGATGGCCGCCCAGGTCGAAGTGGTGAAGCTGAACATCGACGAGAACCCGCAGACGCCGAACCGCTATGGCGTGCGCGGCATCCCGACGCTGATGCTGTTCAAGGACGGCCAGGTGGCGGCGACGAAGATCGGCAACATGCCGAAGAGCCAGCTGTTCCAGTGGGTCGAATCGGTCGTCTGACCGTCGCCCATCCGGATCGAACGAAGGCCTCGCCGGCTCCGGCGGGGCCTTTTTCATGCCGCGCCCGGTGCGGCCTGCTCCGCCTGCAGGTCGTGGGTGAGTTCCAGCAGGTCCCGCTCCTCCAGGGTCTCGCGCTCCAGCAGCGCCGCCGCGCAGCGATCGAGGACTGGCCGGTTGCGCGTCAGGATCGCGGTCGCGCGATCGAACGTCTCGCGCACGATCTGCCGCACCGCTTCGTCGATCCGCCGGGCCGTCTCCTCGCTATAGTCGTGCTCGGCCAGCAGCGGCGATCCGGGCTGGCCCAGGAAGCCGTGCTCCCTGTCGTAGGCGACGGAGCCGAGAGCCTCGTCCATGCCGTAGCGGGTCGCCATGCTGCGGGCGATGTCGGTGACCCGCGCCAGATCGTCGGCGGCCCCGGTGGACAGGTGGCCGAACACCACCGTCTCCGCCGCACGGCCGCCCAGCAGCACCGCGATCTTGTTCCGAAGCTCCGCCTCGGTCATCAGGTAGCGATCCTCGGTCGGCCGCTGGATCGTGTAGCCGAGGGCGCCGACGCCGCGCGGGATGATCGATACCTTGTGCACGGTGTCGACGCCCGGAAGCGCGCGGGCGACGAGCGCGTGTCCCATCTCGTGATAGGCCACGATCCGCCGCTCGACCGGGTTCAGCAGGCGGTTCCGCTTCTCCAGCCCCGCCACGATCCGCTCCAGCGCCGCATCGAAGTCGCGGGCGCCAACGGTGTCCGCGCTGCGCCGCGTCGCGAGCAGCGCCGCCTCGTTGACCAGGTTGGCGAGGTCCGCGCCGCTGAAGCCGGTGGTCATGGCCGCCACCTTCTCCAGGTCGACGTCGGCGCCGAGCGTCACCTTGCCGATATGCACGCGCAGGATCTGAAGGCGTCCACCGCGGTCCGGCCTGTCGACCAGGACCTGCCGGTCGAAGCGGCCGGCCCGGAGCAGCGCCGGGTCCAACACCTCCGGCCGATTGGTCGCGGCGATCAGGACCAGCCCGACGGTGGGATCGAAGCCGTCCAGTTCGGTCAGGAGCTGGTTCAGGGTCTGCTCGCGCTCGTCATGTCCGCCCACGGCCCCGGGCGCGCCGCGCGCCCGGCCGAGTGCATCCAGTTCGTCGATGAAGATGATCGCGGGCGCTTTCTGCCGCGCCTGTTCGAACAGGTCGCGCACCCGCGCCGCGCCCACGCCGACGAACATCTCGACGAACTCGGAGCCGCTGATCGAGAAGAAGGGCACGCCCGCCTCGCCGGCGACCGCCCGCGCGAGCAGGGTCTTGCCGGTGCCCGGCGGTCCGACCAGCAGCACGCCCTTCGGAATGTGGGCGCCCAGGCGGCCGTAGCGTTCGGGGTCCTTCAGGAAGTCGATGATCTCGCGCAGTTCTTCTTTGGCTTCGTCGACCCCGGCGACGTCGTCGAAGCTCACCTTCGTGTCGGTCTCGACGTAGATCTTGGCGCGGCTCTTGCCGACCGACATGAAGCCGCCGAGCCCCTGGCGGTCGGACATCTTGCGGATGATGAACATCCAGAGGCCGAAGATCAGCAGGACGGGCATGATCCACGAGAGGATGTCGCGCAACAGGCTGCTCTCGACCGCACCGGTGACGATAACGCCCTTCTCCGCCAATTCGTCGGCGATGCGTGGATCCACCCGGGTCGTGACGAAGCGCGGCTTCCCCTCCTGCGGCTCGCGGAACGAACCCTCGATGTAGGTCTCGCCGACCTGCACCTCCTTTATCAGCCCCCTGTCGAGGTAGCTGCGGAAGGTGCTGTAGGGGATCGTCTCCACCGTCCGGCTCTGATGCAGGAAGGTGTTGACGATCATCACCGCGAACAGCGCGATCACGATGTGCCACGGGTTGAGGCGGAACTTGTCTCCCATGCGACCCCCGGCTCGTTATGAAAGCGGCGCCGTCGCCCTCAGCGGTGCGGCAGCTTCCGCCAGACCGGCGCGCTGCCCTGGCCGTGGAACAGGATATGGGCACCCATGCCGTCCGCCGGTGCAACATGTATCAGATCGGGCGCCAGGAGGTCGGCGGCGACGCCCCGGTTGTTCAGGAACGAGAGTGTCTGCACCGGATCGTTCACCCGCAGTGCGACCGCCGCCTCGAAGGGCAGCGATGCCGCCGCGAAGCCGGGAAGCATGCGCGCCGCCACGTCGGTATCGCAGATCGTCAGCCGTCCCCGGTCGAGCGGGATCGCGTACCGCCCCGGTTCCTCCGCGACGGGTGGGCGGCCGGAGAAGGTGGCGAAGCGACCGGCCGCTTCCGCCGGGTCGGCTTCGACGATCAGGAAGTCGGTCAGCGCCTCGGCGCCGTTGGGATGCTCCGTCCAGCCCGGCAGCCAGACGAGATCGGGCGTCTCGTGGCCGCAATACTGCACCCGGCCCTCGGGCATGACGCCGGGTTCGGTGCGCAGCACGTGGAAGCCGACCAGCGGCTTCTTGGGCATCGAATCGAGCGGCCGCCGCAGGCGTACCGCCGGCTGCGTCGACATGCCGGCGGCGCGCAGGCGCGCCTCCTGCGCCGGTACGTCGGCATGTCCGAGCGCGACGAGATGCAGGCCCTCGTAGCGATCGAGGCTCCGGCGGAGTTGTGCCGCGAGCGGCGTATCCAGGGTGGCCGCCAGGATCTCCAGATAGCCGATCCGCAGCGTGATCAGCCGGTTGACCGTCCCCGCCGGCACGAGCGCGCCGTCCGGTCCGGCGTTGTAGTGGGTGTTCTGCGGCTGCACGGCGAAGCCGAGCCGCTCGAACCGCTGCGTCGCGCGGTCCATGTCGGCGACGAAGAAGCCGACATGGTCGAGGAAGACCTCGTCGTCCCGGGGAAGCTGCCGTTCGGCCGCACCGGATCCCTCGGCATCTGTGCTCATGTCCGCCCTCCGCTGCCGCGCCCGCGCTTCGTTGCCCCGCCTTTATTGCAGACGGCGGCCGGAATGGTCAGTCTCGAACGATGCGGCCATGCGCCGCCATCGTTGACCGAGGCCATGATGCCGCAAGAACCCGCCATCCTCGTGCGCGCCGACGGCACGCGCATCGCCCATCACCATACGCCCGCCGCTGCCGGAAACGGCATGCCCGGTGTCGTCTTCCTGGGCGGCTTCAAGTCCGACATGGAGGGGGGCAAGGCGCTGCGGCTCGAGGCGTTCTGCCGTGGACGCGGCCAGCAGTTCACGCGCTTCGACTATCGCGGGCACGGCCTTTCGAGCGGCCGCTTCGAGGACGGGACGATCGGGCTTTGGCTGTCGGATGCGCTGGCCGTACTGGACGAGGTGACGCGCGGCCCGCAGATCCTGGTCGGATCGAGCATGGGCGGCTGGATCGCCCTGCTCGCGGCGCTGCGCCGGACGCACAGGATTGCCGGCGTCGTCGGCGTCGCCCCGGCGCCGGATTTCGTCGTGCGCATGGAGGGCGACCTGTCGGCGGAGCAGCGTGCGACGCTGGCGCGCGACGGGCGCTTTGAGCGGCCCTCTGCCTACTCGGACGACCCCTACGTCATCACCCGGGCGCTGATCGAGGACGGCAAGCGCCACCTGCTGATGGACAAGCCGATACCGCTCGACCTGCCCGTGCGCATCCTGCACGGCATGCGCGACGACGCGGTGCCCTGGCAACTGTCGCTGACGCTGTGCGAAGCGCTGACGTCCGACGACGTGCGGGTCCACTTCGTGAAGAGCGGCGACCACAGGCTGTCGGAAGAAAGCGAACTGGACCTGCTGTGCGAGACAGTGGACGAGGTCGGGCGCCGCCGCGCCTGACCTCTCGTCTCAGGCCGAGGCTTCGGCCGTGAGGATCGCGCGCAGGCCGGCGCGATAGTCCGGGTGGCGCAGCGTCACGCCGAGTTCGGTCTTGATGCGCTCGTTCCGGACGCGGCGGTTGTCGGCATAGAAGCTGCGCGCCATCGGCGACAGTTCGGCCTGCGCGAAGGGGACGAGCGGCGGCGGCTCGACGCCGAGCAGTTCGCAGGCGAACGCCGTCACCTCGTGGGACGGTGCCGGCAGGTCGTCGGCCACGTTGTAGACGGCGCCGGCACGTGGCCGGTCCATCGAGGCACGCAGCGTGGCGACGATGTCGTCGACATGGATGCGCGAGAAGACCTGCCCCGGCTTGTCGATGCAGTGCGCGCGGCCGCTGCGGACGGCGTCGAATTGGCTGCGCCCGGGGCCGTAGATGCCCGGCAGCCGGAAGACCTGGACGGCGATGCCGTGCTCGCGGCCGAAGGCCATCCAGGCGTTTTCGGCGTCGAGGCGCCGCTGCGACCGATCGCCGGTGGGCGTGGGCGGCGTGTCCTCGTCGACCCAGGCGCCGCCGTGGTCGCCGTAGACGCCGGTGGTCGAGAGGTAGCCGATCCAGCCGAGCGTCGGAGCCGCCGCCGCGATGTCGTCGGCGTGGACGCCGAGAGCGGGGTCACCGTCGGCGTCTGGTGGGATTGAGGCGAGCAGGTGCGTCGCCCCGGCCAGCGCGGTGCCGGGTCGGTCGAGCGGTGCGCCTCGCTCGAACCGGTAGACGGTTCGGCCGCGGTCTTCACGTGCGGTGCGCCCGGTGCCGGCGATCGACCAGCCCTCCGACGCTACCGCGTCGGCGAGCCGGCCGGCCGTGTAGCCCAGCCCGAAGCAGAAGAGGCGGGAGATCGCCCTGGTCCTACTTCTTGTCGCTCGGCTCCAGCTTCCGGTCGCCATGCTTCCACTCGCCCGGCTCGGGGCGCGGCGCCGGTGCGGCGAGCACGACTGTGGCGTTCAGCACGAGGCGCTCGGAAACCTCGATCTCGCCGCCACCTGCGGCCATCGGCGCGGACGCCATCTGCGCCCGCTCCATCTTCCTGGCGCGGTCCTGGTAAGGCATCGGGCGCGGGATGCCGGCATTCTCGAAGTCGACGCGCTGCACGCGGAAGCCGCGATCCGGCCAGACCTTGGCGACCTCGGCGGCCTCCTTGGCGGCGCGGCCGTAGATTTCGGCGCGCAGCTTCGCGGCCGTGTCCTCGCGCTCGGCCAAGGTCGGGCTGAAGTCGACCTGGTTCACTTCGATCTGCTGGCCCGGCTTGCTGAGTTGGCGCGCCTTGTCGTAGATGCCGCCGAGGGCGCCCTCGGGAACGCGGACCTCGGCGGTCACCCTCCAGCGTTCGAGGCCGCTGGCGTCGCGCGACCGGTCGGAGTTCGTGACGCGCCAGTCGCCCTTAGCCAACTCGTTGAACACCGGCGGCACGCGGCCGGACTGCTGTGCGGCCTGCTCGCCGGAGAGCACGGTCTCGACGCTCGCGATCAGCTTGGCCGTCTTCGTCTCGACCCAGCCTTCGGAGGTCAGCTGGAGCACGATCTCATCGGCGGGCGGTGCGTGCGGGCCCATCCGCTGGGCGGCGGCGGGGGTGCTTAGCGCAGGTGCGAGCATGGCGAGGCCCAGCATCGCGGTCGGGAGTGCGCGAGGCATGATGCGCATGATTCTATCCTTCTGACGGACGACCCCTAGAAGTCGAGGTCGGCATAGTGTCGGGGGGGACGCAGACCCGGAACCTGGTCGGCGAGGAGCGGCCGGAAGCTCGGGCGCGACTTGATGCGCTGGTACCACTGCTTCGCCCCTTCGACCTGATCCCACGGCACGTCGCCGAGGAAGTCGATGGACGACAGATGGGCGGCCGCGACAATGTCGGCGAGCGAGAAGGTTTCCCCGCCCAGCCAGTTCCGCCGCTCGGTGAGCCACGCCACATATTCGAGGTGGTAGACGATGTTCTGCTTGCCCGCGCGGATGGCCGCGGAACTCGGCTCGCCGGTGCGAAGCAGCCGCTTGAGCACCTTTTCGCCATAGAGCTGATCGGTCACCTCGCGCGCGAACTTGCCGTCGAACCAGGCGACCAGACGCCGGGTCTCCGCCCGTTCGGCCGGGGTCTGCCCGATCAGGCAGGGCTCCGGCCGCACTTCCTCCAGGTACTCGCAGATTGCGGCGGAATCGCAGACGACCGTGCCGTCCTCGTCCTCGTAAACGGGGACGGTGCCGGCCGCGTTGACGGTCAGAAACGACTCGCGCCGCTCCCAGACCGGCTCGGTTTCGAGATCCGCCTCGATGCCTTTCTCGCGCAGGACGATCCTGACCTTGCGGCAATAGGGCGACAGCGGATAGTGGATCAGTCTGGACATGGCCCGTGAGTCTAGCGGAAGCGCCACTGGTTAACGAGGCTGTGCGCGGCGGGTTGCGCCGATGGTGCTTCGGAGGGTGGGGCGGCCTCCGGCTTGACGCCGTCGCCCGCGCCCCATACGTAGCGTGCCGACCCCTCAGAGCCTAGAAGCATGACGATACGCCCCATCGTGATCGCGCCGGACCGCCGGCTGAAGAGTAAGAGCGCGCCGGTGGCCCAGGTTGACGACGGGGTGCGGCGTCTCATGGACGATATGCTGGAGACGATGTACGACGCGCCGGGCATCGGCCTGGCGGCGCCGCAGATCGGCGTGCTCAGCCGCGTCGTGGTCATGGACCTCGGCGAGGAGGACGCGCGCAATCCGATCCGGATGGCGAATCCGCGTATCGTCAAGGCGTCGGAAGAGGAGGCGGTGGCCAACGAGGGCTGCCTCTCGCTGCCCGAGATATATGTCGACGTGACCCGGCCGGTGGCGGTGACGGCGCGCTATCTGGACGAGAACGGGCGGGAGCGGGAGATCGAGGCCGAAGGCCTGCTGGCACGCTGCATCCAGCACGAGATCGACCATCTCGACGGCGTGCTGCACGTCGACTACCTCTCCGCGCTGCGTCGGAAGATGATCCTCCGCAGGCTCGACAAGCAGCGCAAGGTCGACGCTGAGGCCGGTTGAGCCGATGACGCGGCTGCGGCTGATCTTCATGGGCACGCCCGACTTCGCCGTGCCCGCCCTGGCGGCGCTGCGCGATGCCGGGCACGAGATCGTGGCGGTCTATTCCCAGCCGCCGCGCCCGGCCGGCCGTGGCCACGCCGAACGACCCTCCCCCGTGCAGACCTTCGCCGAGACGCACGGGCTGACGGTGCGGACGCCGAAGACGCTGCGCGATCCGGCGGCACAGGCGGACTTTGCGGCGTTCGGGGCGGATGCGGCGGTGGTGGCGGCCTACGGCCTGATCCTGCCGCAGCCGGTGCTGGACGCGCCGCGGCTCGGCTGCATCAACATCCACGGATCGCTGCTGCCGCGCTGGCGCGGTGCCGCGCCGATCCAGCGCGCGATCCTCGCCGGCGACATGCAGACCGGCATCACGATCATGCAGATGGACGCCGGGCTCGACACCGGGCCGATGCTGCTGCGCGACAGCGTGCCGATCGGCCCGCGGACCACGGCCGGCGACCTGCACGACAGCCTCGCGGCCATGGGCGCGCGCCTGATCGTGGAGGCGATGGCGGGCTTGGCCGCCGGCCGCCTGACAGCCGAGCCGCAGCCGGCCGAGGGTGTCACCTATGCCGCCAAGCTCGGCCGCGACGAGGGCCGGCTGGACTGGCGGCGGCCGGCCATCGAACTCGACCGGCAGGTGCGCGGGCTGACGCCCTGGCCAGGCACCTGGTTCGAACATGACGGCGCCAAGCTCAAGGTCCTGGACGCGATCCACGATCCGGCGGCGCGCGGCGAGCCGGGCACGGTGCTCGCCGGCGGCCTCACGGTCGCCTGCGGCGAGGGGGGCTTGCGGCTGCTGCGCCTGCAGCGCGCCGGGCGCGCGCCGATGGAGGCTGACGCCTTCCTGCGTGGCTACGCGCTGCCCGCCGGAACGCGGCTGCCGAGCGGGGGCGACCCGGCGCCGTGACGCGCTGGAAGATCACCATCGAATATGACGGCTCCGGCTTCGTCGGCTGGCAGCGCCAGGCGGTCGGCATGTCGGTGCAGCAGGCGCTGGAGCAGGCGATCGAGAGCTTCTCCGGCGAGCGGCCGACGGTCATGGGTGCCGGCCGCACCGATGCCGGCGTGCATGCGCTGGGGCAGGTAGCACATTTCGATTTGGCCCGGCCGTCGGCGCCGGCGACGGTGCGCGAGGCGCTGAACCACTATCTGAAGCCGGTGCCGGCCGCGATCCTGGTGGCGGAGCCCGTCGACGACAGCTTCGACGCGCGGCGCTCGGCGGTCGGCCGGGCCTATCTCTACCGGATCTTCAATCGCCCGGTGCGGCCCGTGATCGACCGCGGCCACGCCTGGCACGTCTCGGCCCGGCTCGATGCCGATGCCATGCACGCGGCGGCGCAGTCCCTTGTGGGACGGCACGACTTCTCCAGCTTTCGCGCGGCGCAGTGTCAGGCCAAGTCGCCGATCCGGACGCTCGACCGGCTGGACGTCACGCGGGTGGGCGATGAGGTTCACCTGCACGTCGCCGCCCGGTCCTTCCTGCACAATCAGGTGCGGATCCTGACTGGCACGTTGAAGCTGGTCGGCGAGGGCAAATGGAGCGCGGAGCAGGTGGCGGCGGCGCTGGCGGCGTGCGACCGCACCGTCGCAGGGCCGACCGTCCCGCCGCACGGCCTCTATCTGACCGAGGTGGTCTATCCCGTCAAAGAGCCTGCGTCGTGATCGTGTCGGCGATGCCGGAGATCATCAGGCCGAGCAATATGTCGAGGGCCACGATGCCGGTGGCGCCGATGCCGTTGATCTGCAGCGCGGTGCGCGCGACGAACCAGTGGAATGACAGCGTCCAGAGCAGCACGCCGAAATAGAGGAAGTCGACCACGCCGCCCGGAATGGTGCCCGACGCGCCCAGCAGGGCGAGGATGCCGAAGATCCCGAGCGGGATGATGCTGCACCAGTTCGCCGCGACGATGTAGCGGACGTAGTGCCCGTCGCGGCCGATGAAGCGCGCGACGTGGGACATGACCAGCGGGAAGGCGGTCCAGCCGCAGACATAGGCGATCGCCTGCGTCAGCACATAGGCCGCCGGTGTCACGGTGACGGGCTGGTCGACCGGGGCGGCCGCGATGATGGCGACATAGAACGGCAATGCCACGACGGCGGCGAAGAACGACCGCCAGAAGCCTTGGACGGTGTCGTCGAACCACTGCAGGCCGGACGGATCACGCCCGGCGAGGCGCAGGGCGCCCTGCAGGCCGCGTGCGATTTCAACGCCTGCGATCATCGCGGCATCCGGATCAACCGGTCAGGTGGTCGCGAAGGACGAGCGCGTAGACCTGCGTCAGGCGGTCGAGATCTTCGAGGCGGACATGCTCGTCGACCTTGTGCGCCATCTCGTTGACCAGCCCGCATTCGATCACCGGGCAATGATCCTTGATGAAGCGGGCATCGGACGTGCCGCCCGAGGTGCTGAGTTCCGGCGGCGCGCCGCAGACGCGCTCGATCGCCGAGACGAGTGCATCGCTGAGCGGTCCCGGTGCGGTGAGAAAGGATTCGCCGCTGACCGACGCCGTCAGTTCGTAGCGGCTGCCGCAGGCGTCGAGCCGGCTGCGCAACGCCTCGTCCAGCGACTTGCCGCTCCATCTGTCGTTGAAGCGGACGTTGAAGCCGGCGTTCACCGTGGCGGGGATGAGGTTGGTGGTGGGGTTGCCGACGTCGACCGTGGTCACCTGAAGGCCGGACGGCTGAAAATGCTCCGTCCCCTGGTCGAGCGGCGGCGAGACCAGCGCGTCGAGCAGGCGGATCATGCGATGGACGGGATTGTCGGCCTGATCCGGATAGGCCACGTGCCCCTGGACGCCGAAAGCCTTGAGGCGGCCGTTGTAGCTGCCGCGGCGGCCGATCTTGATCATCTCGCCCATCCGGGCGGGATTCGTGGGTTCGCCGACGATGCAGGCGTCGAGGCGCTCGCCGCGCTCGGCCAGCCAGCGCAGGACCTTGATGGTCCCGTTGATCGCGGGGCCTTCCTCGTCGCCGGTGATCAGGAAGCTGACCGACCCCTTGAACGGTCCGCCCTCGGCGAGAACGCGGGCCATGGCGGCCGTGAAGGCGGCGATGGCGCCCTTCATGTCGACCGTGCCACGGCCGTACAGGCAGTCGTCTTCGATCACCGCGCCGAACGGGTCGTACGTCCAGGCAGCGGGGTCGCCGACCGGTACCACGTCGGTGTGGCCGGCGAAGCAGAGGTTTGGCCCCTGTGTGCCGAAGCGGGCGTAGAGATTGTCGACGTCCGGCGTACCGGGTTCGGAGAACGGCAGCCGGTGGCAGACGAAGCCGAGGCGACCGAGCGCGTCCTGCAGGATGTCGAGCGCGCCGGCGTCCGTCGGCGTGACGCTCGGCCGACGGATCAGGTCGGCCAGCAGCGGGACCGGATCGCCGAGCGCTGCGGCGTCCGGCACGGTCATGTGCGCAGCAGTTCGTTGATCGAGGTGCGCGAGCGCGTCTTCTCGTCGACCCGCTTCACGATCACGGCGCAGTAGAGCGATGGGCCGGGGCTGCCGTCCGGCAGCGCCTTGCCGGGCAGGTTGCCGGGGACGACGACCGCGTAGGACGGCACGCGGCCGATGTAGATCTCGCCGGTCTCGCGGTCGATTACCTTGGTCGAGCCGGCGATGAAGGTGCCCATCGCCAGGACGGCGCCTTCCTCGATGATCACGCCCTCGGCCACTTCGCTGCGCGCGCCGATGAAGCAGTTGTCCTCGATGATGACCGGTGCCGCCTGCAGCGGCTCCAGCACGCCGCCGATGCCGACGCCGCCGGAGATGTGGCAATTCTTGCCCACATAGGCGCAGGAGCCGACCGTCGACCAGGTGTCGATCATCGTGCCGCTGTCGACATAGGCGCCGACGTTCACGAAGGAGGGCATCAGCACGACGTTCGGCGCGATATAGGCCGAGCGGCGCACGACGCAGTTCGGCACGGCGCGGAAGCCGGCGGCCTTGAAGGTGTTCTCGCCCCAGCCGGCGAACTTCGACGGGACCTTGTCGAACCAGGGCGAATCGCCGAGTTCCGGATCGCGCGGTCCGCCGGGAACGGCGACCGAATCCCAGAGGCGGAACGACATGAGCACGGCCTTCTTCAGCCACTCGTTGATCCGCCACTCGCCGTCGCGCTTCTCCGCGACGCGCAGCGCGCCCTCGTCGAGGCCTTCGATGACGGCCATGACCGCATCGCGCTTCTCGCCGCGCGTGCCGGACGACAGGCTGTCGCGCTCTTCCCACGCGGCATTGATGATGGATTCGAGTTGCCGGGTATCGGTCATCGCGCAGCTCCGGTTCAGGGCGGCGAGAAGATGCGGCAGGCCCGGTGACCTGTCAACGCGGCCGCCCGATTCACGGGTGTCCGGCCGGCCGACGATTCAGGCTGCGGGACGGCGCGAGAGCGCGTGATAGCGCGCGGCGGCGACGATGTCGGCGCTGGTCACCGCGCGCCGCTCGTCGGCATGTTCTTCCTTGCCCCACTGCTCGGCCTGCCAGAGTTCGTCCAGGTGGGCCGCCTCGATGGCGGCTGCGGCATCGACCCGCCCCTCGACCAGCGCGAGGGCGAGCACCAGAGAGCCGGTGGCCGCAGTCGCGCAGCTGACCGCCGTCAGCGCATCGTCGTCGAGTGCGGAAAGCGCCGCACCCACCGCGCGGGAGGCCGCCTCGGGCTGGCGGACCGGCATCACGCCGCCGGTCACCGTCAGCCGGGCGTCGAAGCGCTGCTCCAGCCAGTCGACCAGCGGCTGCCAGCAGGCCTCCTGCCGGGCGACCAGTTCGCGCGGGCTCTCCGCGCGATAGCAGACCATGTCCGACTGAACGAAGCCGAGCAGTTCGTCGAGAACGGCCGCGCGCAACGGCCCTACACGGTCCGCCGCGGTCGAGGCGAGGCTGGTCAGCGGCATCGACTGGGGATCGATCGTTTCGCCCTGTGCGCGCCATTCGGCGGCAACGGCTTCGGCGAGATCGGCCGTCGCGATCGCCAGCGGGACGCGCCCAGGGGTGCGCACCGGCCGGCCGTCGAGCAGGATGCGCCAAAGCCCCTCGCGCGGACCCTCGAATTCGACCGTCTTGTAGAAACGCTTCACGGGTGGGCCCTCGGAAATCCGGGCCTAGTGCAGCAGCGAGCGATGGTCGCGCAACGCATAGCGCCCGTCCTTCAACTCGCCGAACAGCTGGGACACGGCCGGATGATTGACCGGCTTGCCGCTCTCGTCCTCGAGCAGGTTCTGCTCGGACACGTAAGCCACGTAGGTGTTCTGCTCGTTCTCGGCGAGGAGGTGGTAGAAGGGCTGATCCTTGCGCGGGCGGACATTCTCCGGGATCGACTCCCACCATTCCTCGGTGTTGTTGAACTCCGGATCGACGTCGAAAATGACGCCGCGGAACGGGAACAGGCGGTGCTTCACCACCTGGCCGATCGGGAAAAGCGCATCTCTCCTGACCTTGTTCATGATCCGCCGTCGTCTCGGGTGCGCCATCACGTGGGCACAGCAACAGAAGATAGGGGCGATGCCATCCGCGGCCAAGGCGAAGCCGTTCCGCCGGCGCATGTCGGGGGTCTGTGCGGACACATCGAACCGTCCGCGGCCTGCACCGTTGTCTGCGCACAAGGAGCGCAGGAGCGAACGATGCTGCAGATGGATACGGACAAGGTCTGCTGGGTGGTGATGAAGGCGCGCGCCTTCGACGTCACCGAACCGCCGGCGGTGGAGGACGAGGGCGGCAACGAGATCGACGACGGTTTTCGCGAGGAACTGGAAGAGCAGCCGGACGATCCGACGCGCGAGGAACTCGTCGCATTCATCGAGGCGATGAACGAGGACGAGCAGGCCGAACTGGTGGCGCTCGCCTGGGTCGGCCGCGGCGACTACACCACCGTGGAGTGGGACGACGCCGTCGCCGCCGCGCGCGAACGCCACAGCGGTCCGACCAGCGAGTACCTGCTCGGAATTCCGGTGCTGCCCGACTATCTCGAGGAGGGCCTCGCCGCCTTCGAACTGTCCTGCCAGGACTTCGAGGCCGATCACCTCTGACGGTCGCGCCGGTCCCGAGCGACGCCGATCAGCGCATCGGCGAGAAGGAAGCCGGCCGCATGACCTTGTCCTCCTGGGCCGTCACCATGCCGGCCGTCATGGCGAGATATTCGCCCCAGGCGGGGTCGGCGTCGCGTGCGGCGCGCTTCGCCTCGAAATCGGCGAGGCTGTCATAGGCCCAGATGTGGACCACCTGGTTGAGGGCGCCGATCTGGCTGATGAAGTAGCCGGTGAGCGTCAGGCCATGGCGTTGCGCGACCGGCAGGCCGTGCGCCTCGAACAGGCCGACATACTCGTTCGTGCGTCGTGGAACGATGGTGTAGGTGCGGACGTCGACGATCATCCCGGTCTCCTCGCAAGCGGGTTCACGGGATGATCGGCGTCGGGCGCCGCCCGGGCAAGCGGCCCTCGTCCTTCGGCCCGAAGCGGTCGTGCAGGCGAAGCGCTGAGGATCAGGCCTTGTTCGCCATCTCCAGCAGCACGTCGCAGACGACCTGGGTGCCAGCCGCCAGATCGTCGGGCTCGGCATTCTCGGCCTCGTTGTGGCTGAGGCCGCGCTCGCAGGGGACGAACACCATGCCGGTCGGACACATTGTGTGCATGTAGCGCGAATCGTGACCGGCACCGGAGTAGATACGCATCCGGGAGAAGCCGTGCGCGTCGGCGGACCGCTCAATGGCGTCGAGCATCGTGTCGGGGAAATCGATCGGCGCCGCGTTCGACGGCTCGCGCACGGTCACCTCGCAGGGCCCGGCGTGCTTGCGGCAGACGGCCTCGACCTGATCGCCCAGCCGTTTGAGGACCTCGGCCGATGGATTGCGGAAATCGACCGTGAAGAAGACCCGTCCGGGGACGACGACCACTGCACCCGGCGAGACCTCGAAGCGGCCGATGGTGAAGCGCAGCACGTCCTCCGGATCGTGAAAGAGGTCGCGCAGGGCACGTGCCATGTCGGTAGCGGCGATGAAGGCGTCCTTCCGTCGGCCGAGCGGCGTCGTTCCGGAATGCGCCTCCTCGCCGATCACGTCGACGAAGAAGCGCCGATTGCCCTGCATGCCGGTGACGACGCCGATGGTCGTCTCCGCCGCTTCGAGCAGGGGCCCCTGCTCGATGTGCAGTTCGATGAAGCCGGCGACCGGGGTGCCCAGGGCACGCTGCTGCGCCTCGGGCAGGGCTGCCTTGAGCGATGCGACGCATGATCCCATCGAGATCCCCGCGTCGTCGGTGCCGTCGAGCATCGCCTGCAGGTCGCTCTTGCCGCAATAGACGGCGGATCCCATCACGCCGGGGGTGAAGCGCGCCCCTTCCTCGTTGTTCCAGATGGCACACTCGATCGGTCGCAGGGTCTCGATGCCGGCGTCGTCGATCGCCTCCAGCGCCTCGAAGGCCGCCAGCACGCCGGAGATGCCGTCGAAGCGGCCGCCCGTCGGCTGCGTGTCGCTGTGCGACCCGCTCATCGCGGGCGCCAGGCTGGGGTCGGTGCCGGCGCGGCGGACGAACATGTTGCCCATGTCGTCGAGATAGATGCTGAAACCGCGCAGCTTCGCCCAATCGGCGATCGTGCGGTGCGCGGTGATGTCCTCGTCGGTCAGCGCCAGGCGGTTCACGCCGCCCTTCGGCGTGCCGCCGATCTTCGCCATGTCCATGTGGCGCTGCCACAGACGCTCGCCGTCGATCTTGACCGTGCCTGCCTTCATCTCGTCCGTCCCATGGTTGGCGGATCCGTTCGAGGATCCCGCGTCTCCCGACTGCGTGCCAGAAGCGTGCCGGCCGCTCTTTTCACGTGTCGGCATCTGCCGGCGTCCGGCGGTCGTCGCATCCGCTGTAGACCAGAAGGCCGGCGAGCGAAACCGTCCCGAGAAAACCGAAGACCGTGCGATAGGCCGCCTCCGGCGCTGCGGCTCCCGCCGCCGCGAACGCGTCGACGATCAGACCGGTGAGCGACTGCCAGAGGAAGACGCCGAAGATCGACGCGGTATTCTGCAGCGTCAGGCCGCGGCCCATGAGATGGCCGGGCAGCACGGCGCGCGCATGGGCGTGCAGCAGCATGAAATAGCTTCCGAAGAATGCCAGAAGAAAAAGCACCGAGGCCGCGAGCCAGAGGGGTGGCGAGTCCAGGGCCGCCATCAGCCAGAACATGGCGATGCCGACCGCCGTTCCGGGCAAGACCAGCCGCTTCGGCGACCGGACGTAGGGCGCGAGCCAGCCGTAGCCGAGCGCGCCGGCGATGATCGCGAGATTGATGCCGAGCAGGACGTTACCGCGGTCGACGGCGCCGAGGCCGTGCACGTCCTCCAGGTAGGGGCCGGCCCAGAGCCCGGCGATCGACATCAGCGTGCCGTATCCGACGAACTGCAACGCTGCGATCCGGCGCAGGGGCCGGTTGCGGACCACCGCCGTCATCCCGCGCATAATCTCGCCCGCTCCGGCCCCGGCTGCCGATGCCGACGGTTGCGCCTGCGCCCGCGCCGCGGGCCGGTCGCGGACGACGAGGTAGATCATGGCGGCGAGGCCTGCGGTCACCGCCGCCATGCCGACGAACGCGCCGCGCCACCCGACGGTGGCGGTGACCGCGGCCAGCGGCGTCGTCGCGAGCAGCGTTCCGGACCCGCCGATCGCGAAGAGCAGTGCGCTCAGCGGCGCGAACCGATGCGGCGGAAACCAGCGGCCGAGCAAAACCAGGGATCCCATCAGGCCGACGGCGCAGCCGACGCCCATCAGCGCGCGTGCCAGGGTGAGCGCGACGGCGGTGTGGGCGGCGGCGAACAGGAGGGAGCCTGCGACCGCGGCCCCCATCACGGCCGCCATCGTGCGGCGCGGTCCCCACCGGTCCAGGAGGATCCCGCCGGGCACCTGCGCGCAGGCGAAGGTGAGGAAAAAGGCGCCGGTCATGGCGCCGAGGACCGACGGCGACAGTGCGAGTTCGCGCATCAGTTCGGGGGCGATCACCGCATTCGAGACGCGAAAGAACTGGCTGGAGAGGTAAGCCGCCGACAGAACCGCGAAGATGCGCCAAGCCATTCCAAATATTCTTCTTATGCCGGAGAGACGCCGGGAACCGCCGCGATCGTCCGTTGTTGATGGGCCAGTTACAACAGAGACGAGGGTAGTTCAAATGACTAAGAATCTGTTGCTCGGCAGCGCGATCGCCATGTTCCTCGCAGCGCCGGCCATGGCTCAGTCGACCCCGCCCAAAGCGACCGAAACGACGCCGCCGGCGGCCTCGGGCACGATGGCGCCCGACACCATGAACAAGTCGACGACGGACATGAAGTCGACCGAAACGATGAAGGCGCCCTCGGCGAAGACGGCGGCCGCGAGCGGGGCGTTCCTCGACAAGCAGCAGGCCGGCCAGATGCGTGCCGAAGAGATCATCGGCGCCTCGGTGAAGAATCCGAAGGACGAGGATGTCGGCACGATCGACGACCTCGTGTTCGACAAGGACGGCAGGATCGTCGGTGCCGTCGTCTCGGTCGGCGGTTTCCTCGGCATGGGCGCGAAGTCGGTCGGGGTCGACTGGAGCGAACTCCAGGTCCGCTCGAGTGACGCGATCGTCGTGCAGTGGACGAAGGAGGAACTGCAGGCGGCGCCGGACTTCCGCACCCAGGAAGACATCAAGGCCGAGCAGAACTCCGCCGCCCGCAGTGCGGGTACGCCGCCGGCCGGCGGCATGGGCACCCCCTCCACTGCGCCCACGCGGTAACCACGGCGGATCGGGAAGCCGCGCCGCGGTTTCGATACTTCCGTCCGAAGACGACAGGCCGGCTCCGCACTCGCGGGGTCGGCTTTCGTTTGTCCTCTCGCGCCGATTCCCCGTTGCCACCGTCCCCGTTGCTTGAAAACATGTCTCGACGACATGTCAACGAAGCATGCGTCAAGGGAGGGCCGGATGAACGATGGATCAGCTGCCCGAAGCCGTTGCGTAGCACTCGTCGGGCCGTATCTGAGCGGCAAGACGACCCTTCTCGAAAGCCTGCTGCATGCGACCGGCGCCATTCCGCGCAAGGGATCCGTGCGCGACGGAACCTCGGTCGGCGACGCCGCCCCCGAAGCCCGCGCGAAGCAGATGAGCGTGGAGATCACAGCGGTCGACACCAGCCATCTCGGCGACAGCTGGTCGTTTCTCGACAGCCCCGGATCGATCGAGTTCCTCCAGGATGCGCAGAACGCCTGCATGATCGCCGACCTCGCGGTGGTGGTCTGCGATCCCGAGCCGGCACGGGCGCTGACCGTCGCGCCGATCCTGCGCTTCCTCGACGCCAACGCCATTCCGCACGTTCTCTTCATCAACAAGATGGACGCGGCGAACGACCGGGTCCGCGAGATACTGGCCGCACTCCAGGGCGTGTCGCAGCGCCCCCTCGTTCTGCGCCAGGTGCCGATCCGCGAAGGCGAGGCGATCGTCGGCTACGTCGACCTCGTGAGCGAGCGGGCCTATCGGTACAAAGCGGGGCAGCCGTCGGACCTGATCGAGCTGCCGCCCGACGTCGTTGAGCGCGAGCAGGAAGCGCGGCAGGCGATGATCGAGGCGCTTGCCGACCATGACGACGACCTGCTGGAGCAGGTCCTCGAGGACAAGGTACCGGCACCGCAGGACATCTACGGCTATGTGCGTAAGGAGCTGCGCGACGACCTGATCGTGCCCGTCCTGCTGGGCTCCGCCCTGAACGACGGCGGGGTACGGCGCCTGCTTAAGGCGCTTCGCCACGACACGCCGGCACTGGAGGCGAATCTCGCCCGGCGCGGCCTGCAGGACGCCGGCGACGTCGTGCTGCAGATCGCACGCACGACCTACGTCCCGCACACCGGCAAGGTGGCGCTCGCACGGGTCCTGCGCGGGTCGCTGAAGGAGGGAACCACGCTCGGCGGCGAACGCCTCGGCAACATCATGCGGCCGTTCGGAGCGACCCTGACGAAGATTCAGGCCGCGGGACCGGGTGACGTCGTCGCTCTCGGGCGGCTGGAGACGCTGCGAACCGGGGACATTCTCTCGCCGGCCGGCACGTCGCGGGCGGCCGACTGGCCGAAGCCGCTGCCACCGATCTTCTCCCTCGCCGTCCAGCCCGACAACCGCCAGGACGAGGTGAAGCTCTCCAGCGCCATTGCCCGGCTGATCGAGGAGGATGCATCCTATTCGGTCGAGCAGGACGCCGAACTGCACCAGCTTCTGCTCTGGGGCCAGGGCGAGCAGCATTTGCAGGTCGGGCTCATGCGGCTCGCCAGCAAATGGAACGTCAACGTCCGCTCGGCACGGCCGCTGACGCCGTATCGCGAGACGATCCGCAAAGCTATCGAGCAGCACGCGCGCCACAAGCGCCAGACGGGCGGACACGGTAAGTTCGCCGACATCCACGTCGAGATCGCGCCGCTGCCGCGCGGCGAGGGCTTCGCCTATGGT
>Ga0114916_1000581_pt1 | contig 23942 bp, 20 predicted proteins | sample MalvirAntarct_66_FD_83501 | JGI IMG/M metagenome (GOLD analysis project Ga0114916, IMG submission 83501) | Marine viral communities from the Global Malaspina Expedition - Malaspina viral metaG Antarct_66 | ecosystem: Environmental > Aquatic > Marine > Oceanic | place: West Anvers Island... | reverse complement strand
TCACGGAGGTCCCCGGAACTTCGGACCACAGGGCCGAGGTGGCGAGGAAGATACAGAACGCCAGAGCGAGCCAGGCGCAGCGCAAGGTCTCCACCCGCAAGCCCCGCCAGAGCAGGAGGAGGCCTGAAACAGAATAGATCAGCGGCCACGCCACGAGCGAGACGGGGGAGTTGTCCCGGTCGCCCATGAGAAACTGTTGCTGAAGGCCCAGGTCGCGGTGATTGCCGGTCATCGGGAGAGAACCGGTCAGGACGTCCAGGATCGCCGGGTTGATGATCAGGGCGAGCACTAGGACCACGAACAGGACCTCCAGGTGCTCGATAGGCACGGTGCCTGGCGTTCTCCGCGGAGCCGCCCGGGCGTACCGGAAATCTGCAGATCTGCTCATGCCGAAGCTCCGCTAGACCGCCAGTGCCGTCGGCGCGGGCGACTTGGCCCACACGCTCAGCGGTCGGCCAAGCAGTTGCTCCACGTTTTCGCGGTCCTCGTCATAGATCGTCTGCAGTCGGTCAAGGGTGGAGGGCTGAAACCTCGGCGGGGCCGTCGCCGTATCCCCGAAGCTGGACTTTGAGACGCCCATTCTCCGTGCGACATTGACCACGATGTCCAGGTCGTGGCGACGGAGCCAGTCGGCGGCGGCGTTTGCCGTCTTGTAGAGCCCGCCCATCCGCGGACGGCCTGTGGAGACCTCGGCATTGATCCGCCCGACCCCCTCAGCTTGAGGCGTGGCGACGCTGCCCAGGTGGGCGAGTGCTGCGGCCAACGCCGCTCGGGTCGCGTCGGGACTGGCGAAGATTTCTTCAAAGACCAGGAACTGAATGTTCTCCGATAGGAAGAGGTTCAGGTAACGCTCGATCTGGGCGCTGTAGACGCCGCGCGCCACGGCGTCTGGCTTGGTTTCGATGAAAGCTTCGGGTGAGCCCTCGAACTGCCCACGGGAGAAGTCCATCCGGTATTGGCTCATCAGCCGCGCCACCGGCTCGCGCAACATGATGATAAGCTTGGGGTCGCCGAGCGTGTCCTTGATCCGCTGCGGCGCCTCCGAGTGATAGAGGTACATGGGCGTGATCTCGCCCACGGCTGCGAAGGCCTGGGCCTCGGAGCCGCGGGGGAAGAAATCCGCATACCAATCGGGCCCACGGTCGTAATACTCGTCGAAGAAGTGGACCTCCTTCCGCCGCGTAGGCACGAAGACGTCGGAGACCCGCTCCAGTTCGGCGTGGAGCCAGGTCGTTCCGGCCTTCTGGGCTCCGACGCACAGGAAATTCGGCAGCATGTCGGCGCTCCTAAACAAACAGAGGTGAGGCATTGGAGGCGACGGCTTCCATCAAGCCGCCTCCAGCCCGCGGGGATGGGGACGCCAGATCAGGGCCAGCACCGTGGGATCGATCCCTAGTGTCCGACGGGCATAGAGCCACGCTGCCACGTTCCAGCCGGACGTGGCCAGCGCCAGCACCGTTGCGGTGCCTTCCATGCCGAAATGGTGCACGACGAAAGGCAGAGCGCTCATGCTGACGCCGTTGGATAGGGTCAGCATCCAGAACAGCGGGCGTTCGCGACCGCTCATCTGAAGCAGCACGCCTGTGGGACCGGCCAGGCAGTTGATGACCGCAGCGGATGACATGATCAATAGGGCGGGCGTCGCCGCCTCGAATCCCGGACCGAAGCAGCGCATCAGGACATCACCGAAGAGGACCAAGATCAGGAAACCCAACAGGGAAAATCCGCCAGCCACCGAGGCCGACAGCAGGCAGATCCGCTGGGCTCCGACATGGTCGCGTTTCGCCAGAGTGCGTGACAGCATCGGTCCGGCCACCAGGTTGATCGCGATCAGCAGGAGGTTCAGCAGCTGAGATGTCCGATAGGCCGCAAAGAACGGCCCTGCCACCGTCGGGCCCAGAGATGCTCCCAATAGGATGACTGCAAGTGGTCCGACCCCCGCGGAAATGATCGACGACGCCCAGAGGCCGAGCAGGGCGTGGCGCCACGCCGGTCGGTCGAACGCAGCCTTCGCTCGCCACAAGCCCCCCATCCGGGTCAGCGGGTTAAGGTTCATCTGCACTAGGCCGACCAGAATGAGACAGGCGCCCGCTACGCAAAGCCAGGCGGTTGCCCCGATGGCAGGTGCGAACCCGAAGTAGATGGCGCCGGCCGCAGCAATCACGATCAGCCGCCAAAAAATCTCCCGCGGAGCGACAGCAAGCGTCACGCCGCCAATCCCACGTAAGATGCTCGACTGGTATTCCGACAGGCCGATAGCGAAAGCCATGACGACCGAGCCGATCATGAGCGGAAAAGTGAAGGTGTCATCCCAGATCGCCGACCAAGCCAAGGCCGCCGCCCCGAAGATAATCAGGCCGCCAAGTATCCACAGGTAGCCGTCGCGGATCACCCCGATACGGAACGGATGCTCCTCTGGAGTCGAATAGGCGGCCGTGAAGCGGAGGACGAGGGTCCGCTGACCGAAACTGGCCGCCACCGCTAGAAGCATGGCGAGGGAAAAGCCGAAGCTGAAATGGCCGTACTCCTCGAGAGTCATGGCCCGGGCCAGGGCCACGAACATGACGAAGGAGAGCCCAGCGGATCCGAATTTGATGGCCAGGGCGGCGACGCCTGCGCGGGCAAGCTCGCGCAGGAGTACGTCCCCGTTTAGGGAACTCACCTTTGCCCGGGCGGCGTCTAAGATGGTGCTCATCAGCGGTTGTCCGCACCGACAGAGGGTTTAGGGAGACGCCGGATCGCATCCAAGGGGGTGGAGCGACTACAAAGCGGTTTCATTTTGCCTGTTCACCTTTGGACAGGTGATCGAGGATGAAGTCCGCTGCTTCACGAACGGCGCCAGCGCCGCCCGGCGCAAGGGTGACCCAATCCGCCGCTTGGCGAGCCGAGACATGGCCGTCGGCGGGGCAAATGGTGAAGCCTACGGCCTCAAAGCAGCCTAGATCGTTGATGTCATTGCCCATGTAGGCAACCTTGGCGAGATCGAACCCTTCACGCTGCGCCCACTCTTCCAAAGCTACGCGCTTGTCGGACAGACCGTGGCGATGCGGAAGGCGAAGTTTCTCGCACCGGAACCGGAGGATTGGGTTCTCCTCCGTCGAAAGGACCATCATGGGTAGCCCTCGCGCACGAAGGAGCGAGATTCCCATGCCGTCGCCCCTGTCGCAGCGGACGTGCTCATTGCCCTCGCTGTCGAGGATCACGCCGTTGTCGGTGAACACACCATCGAAGTCGAAGACCAAGGCCTGCAATGACGCCGGCAGCGCCTTTGAGGCCTTTGGGCGGGCGTGAAGCAGAGCCTCGGCGAGCTGGAAGTCGCTAAGGGAGTCGATCTCCACATCCCGTTCCGGATCGATGGAGTGAAGGGCGATCCGGCCGAAGAACCTATGCTGCCGGCGGCGGAAGCCGTCGGCCTTCATTGCATAGATCGAACCTGCCTCAAGGTACTCCGGCTCCCGGTCCTGGCGACGCAGGCGAACGCTGGCATCGTGATTCACGCCATCCCAACCCCGGACGTTGTCGGCGCGCCAGACGAACCGATGGAATGGCACCGCAGCAAACCCGGTATCTGCGCTATCCCGCGCCATCGCGTCGAGCACGCCATCAATGTCCGCGCTAATCATCAAGGGCGAGGTGCATTGGCCAAAAACGATAGTATCGAGGGGGCCGTGCTCCGCCTCGATGACCTCCAGCGCATGCAGTAGAGCTGACTCTGAGCTTGCCTTGTCGTCGGCCAGATCCGCCGGGCGAGCGATAACCTCGGCACCTGCGACCTGGGCTACGGCAGCAATCTCGGCGCTATCGGTCGATACGAAGACCTTGTCCACTCCACGTGCGCCAAGCCCGGCCTCTACCGACCACGCAAGCAAAGGCTTACCCGCCAACATCCGCGTGTTCTTTCCCGGCAGGCCCTTAGAACCGCCACGCGCCGGAATGATCATAGCGCATCGAAGGGAAGTGGTAGGCAATGAGAACTCCTTTTTCATGCACCGCTGGCGTTGCGGGGCAGGGGGCCGGCGGTCAGCGGAGGACGCTCTTCCCAGAGGGCGGCGTCCAGTTTGGTGGCGGAGAGGCTTCCCCAACCGGGCGTGCTGAACTTCGTCTGCACCGTCTGGAAGATGTCAGGATCTTCGACAGCTTCGCGAATCGCGTCGAAGTTGAGGTGCGTTTCGGGCTGATCAGGATCGAGCCAGAGCGAAGGCGGTATCTCAGTCCAAGGCGGGGTCTGATCCTTGAGGATGCCCTGTAGGACGAGTGCGGTCTTGCCCAGGTTCGCAACATCTGACACCACGCCTGATGGTGTTGTCACGATAATTCGCGCCTTGGCGACGGAAGAGCCGAGCGCTTCCTCATCAACGATGATCCCAATCTCCCGGGCGCGCCGCTCAAGTTCGGCGAGCCGCGCGGGCGCCTGAGCGCGCCCGGCTGGGTGTGCTCGCCAGATCACGGCGTCACATTCCCAGGCTCTAGCCCATACCTGGCAGGCCGTGAAGAGGTCGAGATGCCTCCCCTCGGCGTTTCGGGCGAACCAGGGACTAAAGAGGTGGAGCATATTGGTGCAGAGTAGTAACGGCCCTGAAGCCGCCATCGGAGCGGGATTACTTGCGGTAGGGGGCTCGTTGCAGCGCCCTGCGATGGCGCTCAATGGAATTACTCGTGCATATCGCCCATGCACCTCCCGGAAGTTTGCCTCGCTTTCCAGCAGTGTTACGCCGACTGTAGACCGCGCTCGGTAGCTCCAGGCGTTGCCGGCCGCATGCAGGCCATGGATGAGATGCGCCGTTCGCACGCCCATCCCCTGCAGCGCCCGATCCGCCATCGTTCGATCAAGTCGTCCGGCGATCGAGAAAGAAACGGTGCGGGGCCAAGACTGACGCCGCGCCCAACGGGAGAAAACCTCACCTCGCACGAGGCGCGCGCAGAGGTCGATACGAGCGCGGAACTTCAGGGGGAAGCCGACCATATCATAGAAAGCTTTTGCGGCCCCTTGCACGATCATAGCCTGACGGAACGTGGCAGGAGCAATGGCAAAAAGGTCGCCAAACGACCAAGGCGTGACCCTGAGCGCATCAGGGCAGAGTTTTCGGAATGCCCGGCCCCGCCCGGGGCCGAAGAGGCCGTGACCAAGCACGACTACCCCGCTCACCCGACCTAAACCGGCCTCTCTCTGGGCCAGCTCAAGCCCATGTCGCGCTTGGTTGGTGGGGGCGCTGGGGGTTACCACGACCATGTCCACGCCTGCGGGAAGCCGGCGCAGCGCCTTGAGCCAAATCGCCGAAGGGGCGGAGAGCAGCGATATGAGAAGACCGGCACCTGCGGCGAATGTTGAAGCGAACTGGTCTGACCTGATGTCGCCATCGCCATCGCCATCGCCATCGCCGTCTCGCCATCCTGCCGCGAATGCCTTGGCAGGGACCTCTGAGGGAAAGGCGTCTAGTCCAGCAAGCGGTGTCGATGTGGAGAGGTTGAGCTCATTCCGCAGTTGGTCCGCGACTAGCCAAGCGGCAATGCGCTCAAACTGGAAGCTATTCAGCGTCCCAAACACCACCTCATCCAAGACGTCTTCACAAAGCGCCGGGGGAAGCGAGTCCTCCAAGCGGCGACGAAGCCGCGCCGTTATCTCTGAAACGCGGGCGGAGTGATGACTCCAGACATCATTGGTTGCCTCGTCGATATCAGCTCGTGCTTGGACTCCATCGGATCGGGTGACCACGACCGTCCGGCGTTCCCAATGCACTACAGCCCCGCCATCAGGCAGACGGGCTTGCGTCGCAGCCATCGCCCCTCTCAGTCAGAAACTGAGAAACCGAATCGTGGGGGCATTGCCGACATCACACTGTCGAGGATGGCCACGGTCTCGGGTCTTAGTTCCTCTCGATAGCCACCGATGCTACCTTTGCGCGCTTTCATCGACATAGAAGTCCCGCCGAATTGGCGCATATCCTCGCGGCCCGACTGCTCGAGCTTTCTGAAGCGGTCGAAAGAACAGGCCTCGATGATATCATCGAGTCTCATATTCTCGGCCTCGGGCACACCCAGAAAGCTAATGATACGCCGCAGAACGTGTTCAGTGTTGGCTCGTAGCGATTCGTAACGCTCAAACGCGAAGGTGGTGTGTTTAGCGTTCCGATCCCAAATTCTGTAAAACTGGATTATTCTGTTGATGCCGTATACTGGGTCTAGGACGTACTCGTCAATGCTGTTGAAGGGGAGGGGCCGGAAGGCGCGCGTGGTAACTTGGTAGTAGCTGGACACAATCGTATCTCTCGGGTCCCGTACTAGCATGAAGACTACCTTGCCCCAATACTTCATGCGAAGATCGGAGGCGAAGAGAAACTGCGGATTAACCGCCTCCCTCGCCTCGAGGGTCGTCTCACTCCAGTCGTGGCAAGCGTGGACGCGCAGGCTCAAATTATACTCGTTGGCCAGGGCGTAGAGATCACGTCGCGCCGACTCGATAGGGTGGCCCGATGCGCGCATGAGGGACATGCCGATCATCAGCTCCAACCAAGTTCGGCCGCATTTCGGAAACGAAATGAAGTAGGCGTCGACCCCCGGCGGCTTGGGTTTCAAGCTTCGCCAGAGGTCGCGCGCCATGACTTCGGCCGTCAGAAAGGCGGGCGGCTTCGGCCAAACGCCAACACTGTCAGGCGCTGAGCTGCTCGGCATTGAAGAAGCCCCATTTCAGTTTCGCGCGTTGCGGCACCTCGATGTCGAGGATCTCTTTCTCCTTGTAGCAGAGCGCCTCTGACACCGCGGCAGTGTCGCGCACTAGGCGACGCATGCCTTCAGGCTCAAGCGAGGCCGCATGATCGGTGCCCTTCCAAGTCCGGTCGAGAGTGAAATGGCGCTCGACATAGGCGGCTCCGAGGGTCACGGCCGCAACGTCGAGTGCGATGCCGAGGTGATGCCCAGAAAACGCCACAGCTTTCACGCGGCCCCCAAACTTATCGCTCAGGCGCTTGATCTCAAGGAGTGCAACATCCTTGTGTGGAACCGGATAACCGGAAGTACACGAGTATATCACCAGATCCTTCGCCCGCCCCCTATCTTCATAGAAACTGATAATTTGCTCTTCCTCGGCGTGCGTCGTCATGCCAAGCGAAACGTGAATGTCGCCTCCAAGGTTATCAGCAAGAATTTTATGAACACCCCAGTGAAGATTGGTCCCGCTTCCCACCTTAATAAACTTGGGTTGAAGAGAAACAATTTCCCTAGCCGAGGTTTCATCCCAGACGGACGTGCTATAGTCTACACCTGCTGCCTCACAAGCCTGCTTTAGCTCTCTGTGATCGTCCAGGCTCAGCTCCAAGAACTCCCGGTGCTCCCCATAGGTCGAGCCGTAAGAATTGGAAGCTACGGGGTGTGGTGCCTCATATTGTTCCGGTGTCAGGCATTCACGGTTATTACGTTTCTGGAATTTGACGGCGTGCACCCGACAGAAAGTGGCTGCAGTTGCGATCATATCTAGGGCAATCTTCTTCTGCCCCATGTGGTTTCCGCCTATTTCAGCGATGATATATGGAGGTTTCATTTCGTTTCCGTTTACCAAATCTCGCGCTCGCGCAGTTTGTCGGCGGGCAGAGATTGCTCAAAATATCATACATCTAGCGCCGAAGACTGTCACCAGGCATTTCTTAACTTGACCAAAAGCCATTATAACTCTTAGCTCCAGGAGACTTGCTGCGGGTCAGCATCAGTCTCATTGGGGCGTGAACGGTGCCCTAACCCACCGCCGCCATGAGCCGGTCCTTGAGCTCCGGGCGGCAGACGACGAGGTCGGGCATGTAGACGTCCTTCTGGTTGTAGACCATTGGGGCGCCGTCGAGGCGGGAGACGTGGAAGCCGGCGGCGAGCGCCACGGCGACCGGGGCGGCGGAGTCCCATTCGTACTGGCCGCCGGCATGGACATAGGCGTGGGCCTCGCCGCGGACGAGGGCCATGGTCTTGGCCCCGGCCGAGCCCATGCCGACCAGCTCACCGCCCAGGAGTTCAGCCGCACGGCTGGCGACGTCAGGCGGGCGCGACCGGCTGACGAGGATCTTCAGGCCGCCTGGGGCGTCGGGCATTTGAGGCGGTGAGCCGGTGTCGAGCACCAGATCAAGGGCGGGGAGGGCGACGGCGCCCACCACGGGCTCGCCATCGACGCAGAGGGCCACATGGATGGCCCAGTCGTCCCGGCCCTCGGAATATTCCCGGGTGCCGTCGAGGGGATCGATGATCCAGACTCGCGAGCGCTCAAGGCGGGCGAAGTCGTCGGCGGCCTCCTCGGACAGGACAGCGTCGTGCGGGCGAAGGCTCTGCAATGAGTGGCTGAGAAACTGCTGGCCGACCGCGTCGCCCAGGGCGCCGAGGGGCTTGCCGGTGATGCTGGTCAGCTCGCGTGCCTTGAGGAGCAGAACCCCGGCCTGTCGGGCAAGATCGGACGCAAGCCGGGCGTCATCGCCGAGATCGAATGCTTGAGACATATCGCACCAGGCCCCCGCCCCGGAATTTTACTTTTACTGACCGCAGGCATGGCGCGCGGAAGACAATAGAAAACGCGTGTCGCTCAATAGGAGCCGCTGCGCAGGAGTACGGCCGGCACGGTGGCCGCCATGATCTGCACATAGCGCCGGACGCCGACCGTGCGCGCATAGAGCACGTCTAGGGCGATGCGGCGACGATAGGAGACATCATTGCGGCCATTCACCTGCCAGAGGCCCGTAACGCCGGGCCGAACCGCGCAATAGTAGGCGAACCAACGGCCATAACGTGGGATTTCCGCCGTCACGATAGGCCGCGGTCCCACCAGGCTCATCTCGCCCTTCAGGACGTTGAACAGTTGCGGCAGCTCATCCAGGCTCGACTTACGCAGGAAGGCGCCCAGGGCTGTAATCCGAGGATCCTTCCGCAGCTTGTGATCGAGCTCCCATTCGCGGCGGGCCTCAGGATCACGCGCCAGCAGGGCGTTGAGCCGGACTTCAGCGTCGGTGACCATGGTGCGGAACTTTAGGCAGTAGAACGCCTCGCCCCCCTGGCCAACGCGGGATTGGCGGAACAACGCCGGCCCGCCATCCTGCAGCTTGATGAGGCCGGCGACCACCAGCATCAGCGGGGCGATGAAAAGAAGCACAGCCAGTGCGATGATGACGTCAAGAAATCGACACATATCGAGGCTGAGCTTATGGCCGCCCTTTACAGCGGGATCTGAGTACAACGCGCCCCCTTGCAGGCCGGTCGGGCCCGTAGCCTGGAGGGTGATGTTCTTCGTGTCAGAAAAATACACGCTGCAGCCCCTTACGGTTGTCGCAGTCTTTACCCTCTGACCCTATGCCGATCTAGTCATTTCGTCGCAGGGTTGAGCCGTCTTATGGATGGTGTTGTCGCTGGGCGCCACCTGTTAAGGCGCCCAAAGTGTGCACTGCGGCAAGAACTGTCATGTCTGGGCCCGCTGGAGGGCCGGAAGGCCTTCGGTGTGCCATTTCCAAGCGCTTTCAAGGATTTCCGGAAGGCCGAACCGGGGCTCCCAACCGAGGATTTCGCGAGCCTTGCGATTGTCGGCCACCAGGGCGGGCGCGTCGCCTTCCCGTCTTGGGGCGTCGGCCACCTCGAAGGGGCGGCCTGAGACCCGGGCCACGGCGTCCACCACCTCCTGCACGGTCGATCCCGTGCCGGTGCCGAGGTTGAAGACCTCAGTGGCCCCGCCCGCCAGCAGGTGCTTCAGCGCAAGGACATGGGCCTCGGCCAGGTCAAGGACGTGGATGTAGTCGCGCACGGCGGTGCCGTCGCGGGTCGGGTAGTCCCGGCCCATGACCTTGAAACCGGCGTTGGAGCCCTGGGCCGCGGCGATGGCCAGGGGAATGGCGTGGGTCTCCGGGCTGTGCCACTCGCCGATCCGGCCGTCAAAATCCGCGCCCGCGGCGTTGAAATAGCGCAGGGCCACGGAGCGGAACCCCGAATACCGGTCGAAGTCCCGCAGCATCTGCTCGACCATCAGCTTGGTGCGCCCATAGGGATTGAGGGGCGCCTGCGGATGGGTCTCGTCCATCGGCATCTGCTGGGGCTCGCCATAGGTGGCGCAGGTGGAGGAGAAGACCATGGCCTCAACGCCGGCCCGGCGGGCGGCGTTGATGAGGCAAAGGGCGCCGGCGACATTGTTGTCGTAGAACCGGTCTGGATGCCGCACGGATTCGCCCACCTCGATCAGGGCGGCGAAGTGGAGGACCGCGACGGGGCTGTGGGCGGCGAAGACGGCGTCCAGCCTTGCGGCGTCGCCGATGTTGCCGACCTCCAGGGGCCCCCACTGGGCGAACTCGGCATGGCCGTTGCTCAGGTTGTCATAGACGACCGGCAGGAAGCCCGCCTCGGACAGCCGAAGGCAGGTGTGGGCGCCGACATAGCCCGCGCCGCCGGTGACCAGAACCTTTTGCATCCCACCCCCTTGATGAAATTCGCCCCGCAATCATAGGGCGATCCTGCTGTCGTCATCGCAACGTTCGTAAGACTCAATTAATACAGATGAGGCGCGTAGCGGACTTCGCTCCAAGAGCAGGCGTAAGGCTTGGATGGAGACAGTTTGTTAGGCGCCCCTTGGTACAAGGATCCGGTCATCCGGAGGATCTCGACGTGGGCGCCAAACCTAAGCCTAAGGCCGCAGAAGCGGACGCTACACCTTTCATCTCTTCGCCGGAGCCTGCGCCCCGGTCCGCGAGACTAGCCTCAGCCGAAGATCTGGGGGGCGAAAGCCCAGCCAGGCGGCTTCAAGACCAGCTGCGTGAGTTCTTGTCGCCCCCCGCGCCGACCCGATGGTCGGCGCGGAAGACCGTCGCCTTCGTGGCTTTGACCTGCGGATCCTTCTGGATCGCGGCGGCTTTGCTATTCCAGCTTAGCCTGAGAGCCCTGGGCTAGCACCCCGAGGGGCCCCAGCTCCCTAGCTCACATAGTACTTCTTGTATTCGGCGTAGTAGTAGCCGGGATCGCCATAGCCGTACTTCGACTGCTGCTTCATGTCGACCTGGGTCAGGGCCACTCCGGCCAGATGCGCGCCGGTTCCCGACAACAGGCGGAAGGCGGCCTCGATGGCGTGTTGTGGCGTCTTGCGCCACCGGGCGAGGAAGACGACGGCGTCAGCCTTGGGGGCCAGAACCCGGGTATCGGCCACAGGCAGAACCGGGGCCGTATCCAGGATGATCAGGTCGTAGGAGGCGCGCAGCTGGTCGAGCAGGCGATCCATGGCCGCCGAACCGAACACGTCCTTCGGCGTCAGGCTGGACTTGGCCAGCGGCAACAGACGGACGCCCGTGACGCTGTCGATCGTCATGACCTCATCAAGCGTGGCCTCCCCGGCCAGAACCTCGATCAGGCCGCGCTGGGGCTCCTCGCCGAACATCCGGTTCACCGAGCGACGCCGGAGGTCGCAGTCGATCAGGATCACGCTATGGCCCTGTTGCGCCGCGGAGCGCGCCAGGCAGACCGAGGTGGTGGTCTTGCCCTCGCCCGGGAGCGCTGAGGTGATCGCAACGACCTTTACGGTTTCGCCCAGCCGGGAATACATCACCGAGGCGCGGAGGTTCCGGAACGCCTCGGCGAAGCTCGACAGCGGCTTTTCGATCACATAGTCGATGGGCGCCGACGTGCGGCCCTCGGCGACGGAGGCGAGCAGTGGAATGGCGCCCAGATACGAGACGTCCAGGCGCTGTTCGACGTCCTCGGCCGTCGCCAACCCGGCGTCGAGCATTTCGGCCAACACCACGCCTGCCACACCGCAACCCAGGGCCAGCACCAGGCCAAGCGCCAGATTGAGCGGGACCTTCGGTGAGCTTTGGCCGGTGGGAATCGTCGCCTGGGAGACCACCCGGGCGTCCGACTGCTCGATGCCCTGCTGCGAACTCGTCTCCTTGTAGCGGTTCAGATAGCTCTCGTAGAGGGTCCGCGAAGCTTCGGCGGTCCGCTCGAGTTCGTTGAGCCGCACCAGGGCCTGGTTGTTGCCGGCCAGGGTGCCGCGGGCGCTCGAAAGGCTGCCGCCGATCGCCCCGGCGCGTTGGCGCGACACCTGGACCTTGGCCTCCAGGTTAGAAATGATCCGCTGGATCTCCGCTTGGATTTGAGAGTCGATGTCCGAAAGCTGGCGGTTGGCCGTCAGCATTTCGGGGTGCCGGTCGCCATAGCGGCCCTGCAGGTCGGCGACTCGCGAGCTCACCGTGGCGCGCTGCTGGCGCAGTTGCTGGATGACCGGCGAACTCAGGGCTTCGCCCAGGTCGTCACCGGTGGAGCCCCGGGCCAGCTGGCTGCGGGCCGTGGAAAGCCGCGCCTCGTCTTCAGCCACCTGCGCGCGAGCCTCGGCAAGACTTTGATTGTAATTGGAAATCTCGGTTTCCGTCAGGTTGGTGCCGGCGGCGCTCAGCAGATTGTTGGCGATCTTGTACTGCTGGACGGCCGCCTCGGCCGTCAGCACCTGTTCGCGAAGACCTTCGAGACGGGAGTTCAGCCAATTGGTCGCCTGCTGCGTCGCGTCGAATTTCGCCTCGAGCTGTTCCAGAAGGTAGAGCTCGGCGAACTTGTTGGCGATGGTCGCCGCCTTGCTCGGGTTTTCCGATTCATAGGAGACGTTGATCACATAGGTTAGCCCAGAGCGACGCACGCTCAGATGGCTCAGGACATTGTCGACGATGCGCTCCTGCGCCTTTTGTTCGGCGATGGCCTGATCGGTGACTTCCTTGGGCCGCATTACCGACAGGGCGCCTCTCACCGCACCCTTGGCCGACGCAACGAGGCCTTGCGAGCGCAACGCCGGATTGAACTCGGGGTCCTTGTCCAGTTGCAGGGCGTTGACGACCCGCTCGGCCAGACGCCGGGAGCGGAGAATCTCCACCTCGGTGTCCACCACGCTGGAGTCGGCCGGCAAACCGGAAAGCACCGCCTCGACATTGACCACCTGCTCCTGACGGGTGTCGAGCATCACATTGGCGGTCGCCGTGTACATCGGCGTCGCGGTCATGGTGACCAGCACCACGGCGACGAAGATCACAGCGGCGATGGCCGCGAAAAGTCGGCTGCGGCGGCGGAACATGTTCGCCAGACGACGCAGATCGAACTGATCGGCCAGTCCGCCGCCTTGGCGCCGAGGCCCCCCGGGGCCGCCAGCCTCCTCGAAGCCCGGATCAACGGAAGACTGAGAAAATGCGTTCATCGAACTCGATGTCCCGAAACTGGCTTTATGGTGGCGGGGCGTGCAAGGCCAGGGCCACGTTAAGGCCGATCAACGCCGGGAGGAATTGGGCGGCCGGGCTTACACCCCGGCCGCCGCTAGTCAGAACTGCAGGGCGAGGGTGGCGCCGAGCTTGTTGACCTTGAAGTCCTGCCCGCCAACTCCGGAGGAATCCATGGTCATATGGCTGTAGGCCAGGGTCACGCCGGCATAGCGATTGAGGAGGTAGGTGGCGCCGACGCTGGCGTTGAAGCGATCATCCTCGCGGGTGATTCCTTCATAGTCATCATTGCCCACCGCGGCCTGGCCGGTCAGCAGGATATTGCGGAGCAGTTCGTGATCCACCCGAACCGCCGCGTTCGCCGAGACGTAGCCGGCCGAGCCGGGCGAGGCGCTTTCCTCGATGGTGCGCGAGCCGGTGAAGGTGACCGTCGTCAGCTGGGTGGGGAACCATTCCACCTGGGCCCGGGCGCCGAAGCCGTCGATGTCGTTCAGGGTGGGGTCGTCGTACTGCTGCTCGAAGTAACCTACGCCGACTTCACCGCGGGCCATGGCGCCCAGTTCGAAGTTGGCGCCGACCAGGGCCTGCACGCCGTCGGAGTCCCGCACGAGGGTGACCGCCGGACGGGTCAGGCTGTAGTCACGTTCATTGCGGCTGACTTCCAGGAAGAGCGCCGTCGCCGGGCTCACCGCATAGTCGGCGCGGGCCGTGAGGGTGTGGACATCCCGGTCGCGATAGTCCTGCGGGATGACGCCGCCGACGGAGTCGCGGCCATCCTCGTAGTCGAAGCTCTTGAAGTCATAGCCGGCCGAGAGCCGCAGGCGGTTCAATTCATGGCTTACGGACGCGCGGGCGCCGGCGGTTTCGTAGCGGGTGGGCTCCACGGCGCCGGTGACCGCATTGGGCGACGTCCGGGGTTCGGTGAGTTCAGCCCAGTCTGCGCCCAGCCGGATGAAGCTGTTGCGGAGCATGTCGATCTGGGCGTTCGCCCCGAGGGTATAGTCCTCGGTGTTTTCCGTATCGAAGTCCTGGTAGCGGAGGATCGAGGCGCGCGCATAGGCGCTGAGCGAATGCCGCGACCAATCAGACGCGATGTTCAGCTCCGGCTCGACCTTCCAGACTAGGTCGTCGGTCTCGTTGGTGTCGGTGGCGTAAATGTTGTCGTTGTGCTCGGCCGTCAGGGAAAGCTTCGGATAGACGGTGAAGGCGCCCATCCGACCGCCGACCGCCTGATAGCCGTCACGCGGCCGCTGCATCACGCTGATGTTCCGGTCGCGCGCGAAGTTGGTGTCGGCGTCACTCGCCGAGGCCAGGCCACTGCGGGCCGATTGTTCGCCGGCCGCCTGCTGGGCGGCGGCGGGTTGGGAAACGCTGACGGCGACGGCGATCGCAGCGCCAGCCATGAGTACACGTTTGTCCGCAGTCACGGGCATACCCTCAGGTTGGAGGACCGCGCCTTGCGCAGACCCTTGTGGAAGTTGTCGCGGGAGCGGGCTGTCCGCCCCCGGTTACCTAGGTGTGGCCGACCGAAGGACGGCGAGCCCCGACCGGATCGATTACGGCGTGGCGCCCGGCGGCACGTAGATCGGGGCGGTAATCACTGTCGTCGGGGCCGGAGCGCCTCCGAGCGGGCCTGCCAGGGCGGCAGGCGTCGAAGCGGCGGCGATCTGGGCGGCCTGGACCGCTGTGGCGACGGCGGACGTCACGGCCGGGGTGGAGATGCCGGCGGCGGCGAGCATCGTGCCGGCTTGGGAGACTGCGGCGGCGACGAGGGTCGCTGGCAGGCCGCTGGCGGCAACGGCGGCCTCGATGGCGGCCTCGACCGCGGCTTCCTGTGCTTCTTCCGACTGACCTTCGGTGGCGGCGACCGCTTCAGCGACCGCAGCGGCGATGGCGTCGGCCAAGGCTTCGACCTGAGCCGCCTCGGCGGCGGTGTCTTGAGCCGATGCGATCGAGGCGGGCAGAGCGACCATGCCGAGGGCGGAAACTGCAACCATGGCGCGCGCCGCGGCGCTGATGCCAAACTTCTTGAGGCTCATAGCGCCTCTCCTTCGTGCAACGTTTCGCGGCGTTAATGCCAGTGCCACCTAAAGTCACAACCCGGGCGGGTTCTCAAGGGGCTTCTTGTGATCGTTTAGTAAAGACCGCTTAGATTGGGGAAATTTTGCCCATTGCGTGGCTTTTCTGCAATTAAGCTCAGCGCGTTGGTGCTTCCATGCGACGTTCGGCGACTCTGCGGCGGTGCTCACGTTGCATTCGCAATCGCCAAAACGTGGCGGGCGCGATTCCAATCGGTGAGCGTACAGAAGAGAGGGCGGCGATCATCTCGTTTCGGCGACTCGTTCGGGCGAACGCAAAGGCCTCAGATTCAACCCGGGCGCGAAGCTCGGGCGTGAGCTGGCCCCAGTGGTCAAGGGCGAAACGGACCCGCCAAGCGGCGACGTAGTGGTCGAAGGGGAGAAGCTCATACGAGAGCTCCAACGCCTTCATCCCCTCGGGCCCCAGGTCTCCGTCCAGGGCGTCGGTATAGGCCAGGCGTAGTCTGGCGCTTGAGTCGTAAGGCGCGAGCGCCGAGGCGCGAGCAGCCGCCGGCGCGCCCGCAGCAAGGTCCGGCGGGGTCGCGCCGAGCGCCAGGTCCGCTTTTCGCCCCTCGCCGATGGCCAGGATCAGGGGCGAGTCTGACGGCATGGCGGAAGGCGTCACGGCGACCAGGGCTGCGATGGCGGCGGACGCCAGACTCAGGGCGAAGACCCCCAAGGTCCCAATCCAGGCGGCCGTGCGCAGGCGGCTCATCGGCGTGATCCCTGCGAGAGGGCGAATTGCAGGCCCAGGAGATAGCTCCACATCATCGCCATGGAGGGGGTCTGCAGCGCGAAGTCGGTGAAGCCGTGGATCAGGAAGACGAGATCGGCGGCGACTAGGGCGAACAGCACGTGGGTCATGCGGCTCCGCCTCATGCCGCGAAACAGCGTTATGCCTATAATCAGGGCAATGCAGCCGAACATCGGAAGCGCGCCGGCGAGCCCGGCCTCTTCAAGCCACTGGATGTAGACGTTGTGCGTCGCCCGGATGCGCCAGACCGACTCCAGTGACTGGGCGTCAAGAAGCGTGCGGTGAATGGTTTCGAAAGTCCCCAGGCCGTAGCCGCCCAGAGGGGCGGCTTGGAACGCCCGCCAGTGCATCGCGAAGAGATCCGCGCGGCCGGTCGCCCCGTCGTTGATGTCCGCGAACCGCTCGACGAGGTTGCCCCCGAAGGCATAAAGGCCCGCAGCGGCGCCGAAAACGGCGGCGAGCAGGAGCATGCTCGCCCGGTTCCAGCTTGCCTGGCCGGCGAAGAACAGCATGATGACGAGGCCGACCGCGCCGGCCGCGGCGCCCAGGGCCGCGCCGCGGGACGCGGTCATCAGCAGGCAGGCGACCAGCACCAGGAGCGCGATCCAGTAGCCCGAGCCGGCCTGCAGGGCGCGGCTGGCCTGGACACCCCGCAGATTGCGCATGAGCGGCCCGAGCGTGACCACCAATAGGGCGGCGAAGAAGGTCCCGGCCGTGTTCGGGCTCATCAATGTGCCCTCCAGCCGCCCGCGCTGGGTTTGGAATATGGTTCCAGTGGTGAAGGCGAAAAAGGCCCAGAGGCCGAACAGCACGGACAGGCCGATCAGCAGGTTAACCGCCGTGCGGGCGCGCTCATCGGAGGCGCCCGTCGTGACGCCCACGACGAAGAGGCAGGCGAGGCCGCCGAGCTTGATCAGTTCCAGGATGGTTGCAGAAGGATCCACCGTGCCCGATCCCGGGCCTGCGCTCACATAGGCCCAGACGGGGTGAGGGCCCCCCGGCGCAAATGGGGTGAGAGATAGCAGGCCCACGACGAGGGTCAGGGCGAACAGGATCGCAGGCCAGGCCAGGCCGCGTATCCGCAGCAGATCGCGGCGCAGGGATGGGATGGCGATGCAGACCGCCAGCAGGAGGGCCGCGAGGGCGGTCGCGACGAGCGCCGGCTCAATCCGGATCGCGCCGTAGGCCATGTGGCTGGCGAAGACGAGGCCGAGGCCTGCGGCGGACAGGATCAGTCCGTCCGGCAGCCGGCCGTCACGACGCGGCGAGACCTGCGCCCCGGACCTGCGGTTTGCTTGACGTCTATGGCCCCCCAACGGTCTCGTGCTCCGCTTGCTGGCGCTTGCGCGGCCGCCGGTTCAAATGTTCTGACGCGGGACGAAGCCGACGTCGACGCTGGTTTAAGCAAGACCAGCGCCGGACGCCAGCATCGACCTACAGGCACCCGCGCAGGGCCAGGAAACCTTGGGTCAGAGCCAGGGGCTCGGCCTGCGGCGCGGGTCGGCGGGGTTCGCCTTCCGGGGAAAGGGCCGCCTGAGAGGCCGGGATCGCCGGGGCGGCCGGGCGGGCGGCTCCGTTGACGTCGACCATGGACCACCGGAAGGGGGCGCCGGCGGCCTGGCGTTCGTGCCAGATCAGATTGGCCTTGCGCCAGGGCAGGACCCAGGGGGTCAGGCTGTCGAGGACGTAGGCCCCCTGTGCGGTTTCGACCAGCAGGACGGCATGGTGCTCGCCCCAGCTCGTCGTCGCCACGGCGATGGACAGGGCGGTTTCGGGGACGCCGTCGGCGATCAGGGCGCGTCGCTTCTCCAGCACATAGTCTTCGCAGTCGCCGAAACCGGTTCCTCCCGCCAGGGGCGTGGCCCAGTGGTCCTGGACTCCATAGGCGGCCAGGTCGCTGCGCCGCCCGATGGCGCGGTTGACCTTGTCGTTCACCTTGTTGATCTGAGACCAGAGCTCCGGCGTCATGGCCGGGCGCGCGGAAGTCGTCTGGGGCGTCGGCGGCGAGCCGCTTAGAGCCGGACTTGCGCCGATCTCCGGACCTGTCCCGGAAACCGTGGTCGTATAGGACGCTCGCTGAAACCCGGCGCGGGACGCCCAGGGGGCTCCCGACTTTGGCGCGACCTCGGCCTGCTGGACGGCGACCATGGCGGCGGCCACGGCGGCGTTCGATGTTTCAGCCATTTCCCGGCGGCGGCGAGCCTCGGCGAAGGTCTGCGACCAGTTCACCTGCTGGGCCGCCGTCGCATGCCGCGGAACGCCTGCGGCGACGCTCCGCTCATTGGAGGCGCCACGCCGGGCCAGCTCGATCTCAGCGACCTTGCGAACCACCGGCGCGGGGGCGCCGCCGCAGTCCTGAGGCTGGCGCCGGCAGAAGTCGAGATAGCCGCTCGGCGCCGCGGCCGCTTCGCTCAACATCATCGGCGTGCTGGCCTCAGGGAGGGTCGCGCAAGCCGAGAGATTTAGGAGTGCAGTAACCACGGCCGCACGTGTGAACAAAGTCTTTTTGACTACCACCACCGTTACCCCCTTCTGGAGTTATCTGATGGCGTGTTTACGATAAGGCCGATTAAGTATTGATCTAATTGTATAGTATAGAAAGAGATACGATTTAAGGTGACTTACGAGTTAACGTTTATAATGGGTAAATCCGTGATTTCCGTTTGCTAAACACCTCGTTCTGATTTCGTTATCTATATGCCCACCTCTGGCGCAAAGCTGCGTAAGGGGAGTTTCGCGCTTCGCCGCGCTGCGGTAATAAAGCGGTAAGGGACGCTGAATGACGTGGAGCGTGAGTTTGATGCAGAGGTTGTTGACGCTGCTGGCCGCATTTTCAGCGGTGCTTCTGGCCATGGCGGCGCCAGGTCTCGGACAGGCCCAGACCCCCGAGGCGGCCGAGATCCGGGTGATCCCGGACTACCGCATGGGGCCAGGGGACAAGGTTCGGGTGATCACCTATGGCGAGGAGAGCCTGACGGGCGAGTTCTTTGTCGGGGGATCGGGCAATATCTCGCTGCCGCTCATCGGCGAGGTGCGCGCGCAGGGACAGACCATCCCGGAATTCCAGCGGGCGATCGAAACGGAACTTCAAAAGGGTTATCTGAAAGATCCGCGGGTCAGCGTGGAAGTGCTGAACTACCGGCCGTTCTACATCCTCGGCGAAGTCGAGAACCCGGGCGAGTATCCCTATACCAACGGCTTATCCGTGCTGAACGCGGTGGCGACCGCGGGGGGGTTCACCTACCGGGCCAATAATCGTCGCGTCTTTATCAAGCGCGCCGATGACGACGCCGAGCGGGAGTATCCGTTGACCCCGATGACCCCTGTGGCGCCGGGCGATACGATCCGCATCAAGGAACGCTTTTTCTAACCCCTCGCCCAAAATGGGCGCCCCTTGCGGCGCAGAGATCCAGGTCCTGCTCAAATTGAGCCCTTGGGTCGTTGCCGTCGCCGGGGCGCCAGACTTTCCTCCCTTGTGCTCGGAGGAGGGGGTGAGTCCATGGTGACGGTTCGATGGCGGCCCCGGCCTGCTCGGTCTTCCATGGAGGCCGGGGGGCTGGAGGCCGGCTTGCGCCTGGTCTTGAGCCCGCTTTCGGCGAGCCCCCGGGGCCCGGCGACGGCCGCTGCCCCGCGGACCCAGTCCGATGTCTGGGCGTCGTCGCGGCCCGGGTCCGGAGCCTGAGCCCGCTCGCGGCAATAACAAGCTTAGCATACGAATTTCCGCGGCCTGCAGTTTGCACAGCCCGCCGCACGCATTATGGACTTGTTCATAATCGAACATCGGCGGGCACGAAGACGCCAGCGCGCGGACGGCCAGGTGACGGAGACTATGATGAGCGACGCAGCCCCCATTCCTGGTCTAGAGCCTGCCCCGACCCGCCATGCCGGTCTGGTCGCCTGGGTCGCCGAGGTCGCCGCCCTGACCAAGCCCGACCGGGTACATTGGTGCGATGGCTCGGACGCGGAGTGGGAGCGCCTGACCTCGGAACTGGTTAAGAGCGGCACGCTCATCCAGCTCAATCCTGAAAAGCGCCCCAACTCCTTCTATGCCGCCTCCGACCCGCGGGACGTGGCGCGCGTCGAAAGCCGCACCTTCATCTGCTCGGCCGATGAGGCCGACGCCGGCCCCACCAACAACTGGGCCGAGCCGGCGCAGATGCGGGCTAAGCTTCAGGGCCTGTTCGACGGCTGCATGCGCGGGCGCACCATGTATGTGGCGCCCTTCTGCATGGGCCCGCTGGGATCGAAAATCAGCGCCATCGGCGTGGAGATCACCGACAGCGCCTATGTCGCCATCTCCATGCGGGTGATGACCCGCATGGGCGCCGCAGCGCTTGAGCAGCTCGGCGAGGACGGTTTCTTCGTACCGGCCATTCACAGCGTCGGCGCGCCCCTGGCCGCCGGCGAGGCGGACGTGGCCTGGCCCTGCAACGACGAGAAGTACATCGTCCATTTCCCGGAGACCCGGGAGATCTGGTCCTACGGCTCGGGCTATGGCGGCAACGCGCTGCTGGGCAAGAAGTGCTTCGCCCTGCGCATCGCCTCCGTCATGGCCCGCGATGAGGGCTGGCTGGCCGAGCACATGCTCATTCTCAAGCTCACCTCGCCGCAGAATGAAGTCCGCTTCATCGCCGCCGCCTTCCCCAGCGCCTGCGGCAAGACCAACATGGCCATGCTGCAGCCGACGCTGGCCGGCTGGAAGGCCGAGACCATCGGCGACGACATCTGCTGGATGCGGTTCGGCGACGATGGCCGTCTCTATGCGGTGAATCCCGAAGCCGGCTTCTTTGGCGTGGCGCCGGGCACCGGGATCGAGACCAACAAGAACGCCATCGACGCCCTGCACGCCAATTGCGTATTCACCAATGTGGCGCTGACGCCGGACGGCGACGTCTGGTGGGAGGGGCTGACCGCCGAGGCGCCGCCGCAACTGACCGACTGGCGCGGCAATCCCTGGACCCCGGCGTCCGAGACGCCGGCGGCCCATCCCAACGCCCGCTTCACCGTCCCGGCCGACCAGTGCCCGGTGATCGCCCCGGAGTGGGAAGATCCCGCCGGCGTGCCGATCTCGGCCATCCTGTTCGGCGGGCGTCGGGCCAGCGCCGTGCCGCTGGTCACCGAGGCCTTCGACTGGCGCCACGGGGTCTTCATGGCCTCCAATGTGGCGTCGGAAGGCACGGCCGCGGCCGAGAACGCCATCGGTGAGCTGCGCCGCGACCCCTTCGCCATGCTGCCCTTCTGCGGCTATAATATGGGCGACTATTTCGCCCATTGGCTGAAGCTCGGCGCCCAGGCCGATGCGGCCAAGCTGCCCCGCATCTACTTCGTCAATTGGTTCCGCAAGGATGAGCGAGGCAAGTTCGTCTGGCCGGGCTTTGGCGAAAACAGCCGCGTGCTGAAATGGATCGTCGAGCGGCTGGAGGGCCGGGCCCAGGCGGTGGACACCCCCATCGGTCGTCTGCCCACCCGCGAGAGCCTCGACCTGAGCGGGCTTTCCCTGACGGACGCTCAGCTCGACTTGTTGTTGAGCGTCGACGCCGACATCTGGAGCCAGGAAGCCGCCCTGATCCCGCCGGCCTACGAGCGCTTCGGCGACCGGCTGCCCAAAGCGCTTTGGGATGAGCACGCCGCCCTGGTCGGCCGCCTGGAGCGTGAGCGCCGGGGCCAGACGGTGGCGGCGGAGTAGTGGGGCCACGCTTGCCCATTTGCGCAGCGACATCGCGCAGCCTGGGCCAGCGGGGGATCGAAACTTGACACAGAGCGTTACGGAGACGTCTGATGTCTGACGATGTTACAGCGCAAAAGGGGCTGGAAATGTCTGAGCCGCTCTTCGCCTATTCCATGAGCCAGGACACCTCCGGCTGGGCCTGGAGTGTCTATGACGAGGCGGGCGAGATCGTCGCGTCCGGCCTGGACGCCTGCCAGGAGACCGCCAAGGCGGCCGTGGACCGCGCCATGCGGCATGTGGCCTGGATCGGCCTCTCTGGCCCCGGCCGCAGGCTATCGGCCGCAGGCTCCGCCTAAGCGATCACGGCCGGTTCAGCGCGCTCGCCATGGCGGGCGCCGCGACCATGATCTTCAATCACAAATCCGATAGTGACCCTGAGGCCGCCCTGCGGCTGGCTTCAGGAGCGCCGTGGCGGCTCATGGCCGTTGGCCTTAGCCGCCGGCCACCACCTTCAGGCGCGGGGCGCCGCCGGGGCGCTGGCCCCGGACCTGACCGACGAGCTCGAACAGGGCGGTGCGCACGCCCTCGGCGTCGGCCTGTTCGGCCAGGGCTTCCAGGGTCTGCAGGTGGCCCGGCGTGATGCCGACGGCCGAGTTCGACACCACCTGCATCACCTTGGGCGCACACGGCGTCGCCTGCTCGTCCTCATCCAGCAGCGTTTCGGTGAGCTTTTCGCCGGGGCGCAGGCCTGTGACCTCGATCTCGATATCCTGACCCAGGGTGCGGCCGGACAGGGCGATCATCTGGCGCGCCAGATCCATGATGCGGACGGGCTGACCCATGTCGAGGATGAAGAGCCGCGCCTGGGCGTCCCGGTCCTCGGCGCTGGCTGCGGTGGCGTGCAGCACCAGCTGAACGGCCTCCGGGATGGTCATGAAGAAGCGCGTCATGTCCGGATGGGTCAGGGTCACCGGCCCCCCACGCTCGATCTGTGACTTAAAGATCGGCACCACCGAGCCGGCCGAGCCCAGCACATTGCCAAACCGCACGGCGGCGAATCGGGTCTTGCCGCCATTGGTCTGCTGGGCCTGGATAACCGCCTCGGCCAGGCGCTTGGTCGCGCCCATCACATTGGTCGGATCGACCGCCTTGTCGGTGGAGATCAGCACCATCTGGGCCGCCCCGCAGAGCCGGGCGGCTTCAGTCACGTTCCAGGTGCCGATCACATTGGTCAGCACGCCTTCGCAGGGGTGACGCTCGACCATGGAGACATGCTTGAGCGCTGCGGCGTGGAAGACCAGGTCCGGTGTCTGGGCGGCGAAATGCCCCTGCAGCCGGCCCGCATGGCGAACGTCGCAGAGGACAGCGGTGCGCGAGACGCCGGGATAGGTCTCGGCCACCTCCCGCTCGATGGCGAACAGGGCCGATTCAGAGCTGTCGACCAGGGTCAGGTGGGCGCAGTCGAAACTGGCCGCCTGGCGGGCCAGCTCGCCGCCAATGCTGCCGCCGGCGCCGGTGATCAACACCCGCCGGCCCCGGATCAGGGCGGCCAGGGGCGCGGCGTCCAGTTCAATGGGCTCCCGCGCCAGCAGCTCTTCGACGCTGACATCGCGCAGGGGCATCAAGGCCACGCCCTCATGGTGGCGCAGGTCGACAATGCTGGGCAGGCGCAGCATCCGCACACCCTCAGCCTTGAAGCGCCCGAGATGGTCAGGGCTGAGCCCCTTGATCTTGCTGGGCTCATCCAGGAACAGCACGGCCCGCGGATAGCGGTTCCAGCGGCGCAGATCGACCAGCGCCTCGTCCAGCCGGTCAAGGCTTTCGAGGATGCAGACTCCGCGAACCTGCTGGCCCACATCGCGCAGGTCCAGGCCAATGATGCCGACCGGGGTGTAGCGGCGGTCGTGGGCGCGGGCGGCGTCGCGCAGATAAGTGTCGGCCAGGGCCGGCGGGCCGATCAGCAGCAGCGCCGGCGCCTGGGTCCCGGTCTTGGACCGGATCGGGGCCACCTTGACCAGGGCGCGCTCATGGATGGCGCGGCGAAGCACCCGCAGGCCCAAGCACCCGGTCACATGGAAGACCGCGGCCATGGCCAGGGCTGAACGGGGCAGGGTGGAGGCGCGGTCCAGCACCCAGACGGCCAGGAGGAAGAGGACGGCGGTCAGGGCGGCGATGCGGCCAATGACCAGGGCGTCGGGGATGGAGGCGTAGCGCCACGGGGAAAGCTCGCCCCGGAACAGGGTCGTGAACAC
>Ga0114916_1000580_pt1 | contig 23948 bp, 17 predicted proteins | sample MalvirAntarct_66_FD_83501 | JGI IMG/M metagenome (GOLD analysis project Ga0114916, IMG submission 83501) | Marine viral communities from the Global Malaspina Expedition - Malaspina viral metaG Antarct_66 | ecosystem: Environmental > Aquatic > Marine > Oceanic | place: West Anvers Island... | reverse complement strand
GAGTTTAGATATATAAAGGTCTAAAAAAAATTAAGCATTAAGAATAATTTTAAGCTGCACACTATATGCGATTATTGAATCGGAGCGGTCACAATATCTCGTCTTCCATCCAAAAGATGTAAAACGCGCGAACCGTAAGCCGCATTACTTTCCGAATGTGTGGCCTGAATTATAGTAACACCTTCTTGGTTGAGCTCTTTAAAAAGCAGCATAATTTCTTCACTTTGTTTTGAATTCAGATTCCCCGTGGGCTCATCGGCCAAAATAAGTTTAGGTTTTGTAATTAAAGCTCGAGCAATCCCGACCAATTGTTGCTGACCGCCACTCAATTGGCTAGGAAACAAATCTTTTTTCCCCACAATATTAAATCGGTCCAACATATCGGCCACTAAAGCTTTACGCTCAGACGATTTTATGCTTGTATATAATAAAGGCGTCTCAATATTTTCATAAACGGTCAATTCATCAATAAGATGATAGGCCTGAAATACAAAACCGATGTATTCCTTGTACAACTTCGAACGATCTTTATCCTTCATGGTGTGGACCGGTTGATCTAAAAAGTTGTATTCACCTTCTTGAAACCCGTCCAACATACCAATCACATTGAGCAACGTAGATTTCCCCGATCCTGACGGTCCCATTATGGAAATGAACTCGCCCTCTTCCACTTTAAAATTCAGGTCACTGAGAAGAAAAATGCGCTTTCCACCGTGATTTACCCATTTAAATATATTTTTTAATTCTAATAGCATGGTTGTGTTTTTAGTTGGTTAATGATTATTATTTATAGGGAAAGCATGGTTTCATGGACTTTCTATTCCATTTTTATTATTCTCAAGCCACCTAGATTTAAATCTTTTTTGATTTTGGCACTTCCTTTATATTCCAAAGAAGCTTCCCCATAAGATGTCATTTTGATTGCTTTTGAAGCATTGATTTTAAATGCTGCTTCGCCATAGGCGGTGATTTTCGTTTCTTCATTGGAGATGGCAGATGCATCTACGTTGCTTTCGCCGTAAGCTGTATATTTTTGATATTGGATAATTCCTGATTTGATTTCCAATTCACTCATTCCATAAATTGTTGTATGAAGTTTTTTTAGATTGACATCGTTTAAAAAAATGTGCGATTCCCCATATATGTTCAAGGCGAATGCGGGGCCCTTTAAAACGCTTTTGCAAACAAGGATCTCTTCGCCCCTAACGGATATCTCGTTTAAAGTCTTGTAAGCAATCGTCGCAATGACGATGGTGCCTTTATAAATGGGACGCTTCATTTTAATTCCATTTTCTTCAATTGTTTCTTCCTTGGTGATTTCTTTAGCATCCTCAAGATAGATGCGCAACGTTTTGACATTCACTTCAATATTGAGTTTCTCATTGCCTACTGTATTACTTTCAACCGTCACCATTTCTTCGTTTCCTTCTACTAAAGTCACTTGTATATGCGGACTTATAATTACTTTATCAAAATGGGATAACGCCTGTATATTCTGTGACACAGCGTCCTCGATACAGGACAAAGTGAGTGTTACTAATATGATAATTAATCTGATCATAATATTTTTTTTTAGGTTGATGTTATATTAACTATTTACTGAAAACAGCTTACTGCGGACTGAAAACTGAAATCTGCATACTGAAAACTGATTTTCATTCCGTTCTTAAACTTTTAACAGGATTTGCCATCGCTGCTTTTATGGCCTGAAAGCTCACCGTCATGAGTGTCAGCAGCAAAACGCCTACTCCGGCAATTATAAATATCCCCGCTGAAATTTCCGTGCGATAATAGAATTTCTGAATCCAATCACTCATAAAATAATATGCGAGAGGGGCTGCAATAAGAAGTGCGATTACCACCAAGACAATAAACTCCCTTGATAATAACACCCATAAATTGATGACACTTGCTCCTAGTACTTTCCGAACCCCGATTTCTTTGGTTCGCTGCTCTGCAACAAAAGAGGCTAATCCAAACAATCCTAGACAACTAATTAGGATGGCCAAAATTGTAAATATTCTGGCAAGACTTGCAATCCGCTCTTCGGCAGCAAAAGTCTGAGCGTATTCTTCATCCACGAAATTATATCTAAAAGGTAGGTTAGGGAAGTTGTCTTTAAATACATTTTCAATGAGTGTTAAATTTTTACTGGTACTTTTTTCTGGATTTAGTTTCAAATAATAGTAACCGCCAGTGCCACGACCAAATTGATACATCTGCGGTAATACGGGATGATAAGCAGACTCATTGATCACATCTTCAACCACACCAACAATCTGCATTGGAAATTGTCTTAGGCCAGGATAACTGTGTTGAATGTGTTTTCCTATTGGGTTTTGAATGCCCATATATTCAACAGCCGCTTTGTTTAAAATTACAGCATTTGAATCGGTCGCAAAATCTCGAGAAAATGAACGCCCTTCTACTATTTTCATGCCTACTGTAGTTATATAATCAAAAGAAACTGCCATTAAGGCAAAATTCTCTTTAAAATCGACTGGCTTCCCTTCCCATTCATAACCCGATGCAGAATTCCATACACTAGTAGTTGGACTGGTCCCCCACCCCATTTCAACCACAGCCCCAGAGGCTAGAAACTGATTGCGGATGAGTTCATATTTGCCTGAGAAGTTTTGGCTTGATGATGGTAATTGAATCAATTGCGCACTGTCAATTCCGATAGGTCTATCTTTACCATAGGCAATTTGCTTCTTTACTATTAGGGTTCCGATGATTAGTGCAATGGAAACTGTAAATTGAGCTACCACGAGTATTTTTCTAGGAACTGCTGCAAATTTGCCCATCTTAAAAGTACCTTTCAAAACTTTTATAGGTATAAATGACGATAAATACAAGGCAGAATAACTGCCAGAAACTAATGTCGTGAAACCAATAAAAAGGAATGATATTAACCAGAATAGGATATTTGACCACGGAAAAACGACGTCTTTGTCGGCGACCAAATTGAATGTGGGAAGTGATACTATCACAAGCCCAATTGCGATGGCATATGCGCATAAAACAACCAAAAACGACTCACTCAAAAATTGAACTATGAGCTGTAGTCGGGTTGAGCCAATGGATTTTCGTATCCCTACTTCCAAGGCACGTTGTTGTGCTCTTGCCGTGCTAAGATTCATAAAATTAATACAAGCGAGTATTAATACAAACCATCCGATAATTCCAAATAACCAGATGTTTTCAATACGCCCTCCAAGCTGTTGTCCATTCTCAAAATTAGAATACAAATACCACTGTGCCATTGGAAAAACAAATAATTCCGAGTTAAATGAATCCCCCCCAGAACGATTATCTTTCTTTAGGTTCTTTATTCGAGCATTTACAGCTGCCAAAACGGCATTTTTTGAGAGTTTCACGTAAATGAAGAATGGATTATAAGACCAATCAGAATCCTGATTTTCAAGCCAACCCCATTGTGTTGACATCCAATGTTTAAATGGCATGATAAAGTGCAGATCATTAAAACTATTATTGACACTGATATCCTTATAAACCCCTGTAACTATCATAGGATACTTATTATTTGATACTACAGACTTCCCTAAGGCGGATGAATTTCCAAATAGTTTTTTTGCTGTCGTTTCAGATAAAAGAATGGTGTTGCTATCTTGGAGCCCTACCCTTGATCCTTCAATCATTTCCAATTCCAATAAATCCGGAACATCACTTTGCATAAAACGTCCGTTAGTTGCGAGAACTTTGTCATCAAAACTTAGGTAACGCTCGTCACTTCTTGATGACATAACCACAGATTCAAAAACATCATTAAAGTGTTCTCGTAATTGAAACTCCAGTGCCAATGGTAAACCTTCATTAGTTTCTATTGTGCCATTAATGGTCTGATTTTGCATCACCTGCGCAATCTGATCCTTATTTTCAAAACGGGAATTATAGTTGAATTCATCTACAATCCATAAGCCAATTATCAAAGTCACCGCAAGGCCAAGTGCCAGTCCTAAAATGTTAATAAATGAAAACACTTTATTCTTTTTAAGGTTTCGCCACGCGATTTTAAAATAGTTTCTGATCATAATTTTATATTTTCTCAGCCCTCACAGGTTTACAAAACCTGTGAGGGCTGATTAACCTTATTCCGTTCTCAAACTTTTTACGGGATTTGCAATGGCTGCTTTTATGGCTTGATAGCTAACTGTTAGTAAAGCAATCAACAGGGACGACATACCGGCAAAAGCAAAGACCCACCAGTTCATCTCAATCCGATAAGCAAAATTCAATAACCACAAATGCATTAACCAATACGCAAGAGGCACCGCTATGACGAACGCCACCAAGACCAATTTTAAAAAATCTTTGGACAGTAATTGAGTGATTCCTGAAACTGTGGCACCTAAAACCTTCCTAACTCCAATTTCCTTTCGTCGTTGTTCTGCGGTAAATGCGGCCAAGCCAAACAATCCGAGACATGCAATAAAAATGGCTAAGACTGAAAAGATTGTTGCGGTACGCGCTGTTTTTTCGTCAGAAGCATATAACTGTGCCACATGTCTATCAAGAAACTGATAATCAAACGCTGTATTTGGTAAAGACGCATTGAAGGTTGATTGCAATTGTGCTAAAAATTGAGACAAATTTTGTGAGTTATAGCGCACTAATAGTGTACGGATAGCTTCCGGAGCCTTAAGCGATTTATAATACATGTAGCCACCAACATCCTCTTTAAGAGAATTAAAATTGAAATTTTCCACCACTCCGGTGATTAGGGCTCTCGAGCCCAGTTCAGTATGGATTATTTTTCCTACAGCATCCTCAGCATTTTTATACGCTAAATAATTCAGGATTTTAACATTGATTAAGGTGTAAATAATGGAATCACCCTCGGCAATAGTTACCGGAAGTTCCGATCCTGCAATTAGCTTAAGTTTCAGAGTTTCGACAACATTACCATCCGTGCGGCAACTGGCTATCGGCATTCCAGAATTGTCAGTGATCAATTTGCGCACCGCTCTCCCACTCTCGTTAGCGCCAGGCATCGATTGTACGGCAGAAACACTCTTAACGGACACTTGTTCTTCCAAGCTTTTAATCAAATTTTGAATTTGTTGTCCACTTTCGGCCGAACTCACAGAAATCGCAACGATGCCGCTTGGGTCATAACCTAAATTTTTATTTTTGATAAACGCCATTTGCTGAAGGATGACTGTCACTGCAATGATCAAAACAATAGAAGCAGCGAATTGAAAGACTACCAATCCTTTGCGAACAAATTCAGATGCCAAACCTTTTTTCTTAGAAGTATTCACCAAAATAAGCGGTGAAATTCCTGATATTGACATTGCTGGGTAACTACCGGCAATGAGCGTGACTAAAAGCCAAATAACTAATAATCCGTTTAAAATTGGTGTCGCTAAGAGATCTTGAAATCCGAGTTCATTGCCCGTAATACTTCTAAACAGTGGAAGAATCAAAAAAGATATAGCATAACCGATTAGAATGGATAAAAACACCATAATTCCCGTTTCCACATAAAGCAACCATAACATATGACGTCTGCTTGCGCCCAAAACTTTATTCATACCAATACTTTTTGCCCGCTTTCGTGAATTTGCCGTGGCAAGGTTCATATAATTAATACAGGCAATTAAAAGCACCAGTAAGGAAAGGAAGAGAAGACTTCTAATGGTAATTATACTGCCCAATTTTGTCGAATAGCCTTCTCTAACTTCAGCAGAATACAAATGTATTTTAGTTAACGGCTGCAGTAAAAACTTCGTGAAATACTGGTCTTCTTTATCAACATATTTATCTATTAAAGCGGAGGCTTGATTCTCAATTTCAGAAATGCTCGTATGTGGTTCAAGTTGCACGTAAGTTTCATAACTGGCATTGCTCCAAAACACATTAGTGCCCATCCAAGAATCCATAATATTATAGACCATATTAAAGTCCATCACGCTATTTTTCGGTAAATCGACATATATTCCTGAAACTTCCAAAGTGTCACTATTATTTACAGTAATAAGTTGCCCCATGGCGTCTTTATTGCCAAATAAGCGCTTCTTAGTGGCCTGTGATAGTACGACGGACTTGGGTTTTGAAAAAGCCGTCTCCATGTTCCCTTGCAGAAATTCAAAATCAAACATTTTAAAAATTGTAGCATCTGCCAAATAGAGGCTATTTTCAGTATATTTCTTATCTCCAATCTTTAAGGATGCCGTTGCACCAAAATCATCTTTAATTAACCGCGTCATCCTTTTTACCTGAGGAATGTCCTGCGACAGTGCAGGGCCAACAGCATTAGGCATCGTAGCCCAGGTTTCAAAATCGTATTCTTCTGTAGTCTCCATATTTACCCGATAAATATCTTCAGAATTTAAATACATCTTATCAAAACTAAGTTCCGTATTCACAAAGGAAAATAAGATGATGCACACACAAATACCGATGGCCAACCCAGCGATATTCAGTACGGTGAAGAGTGTATTGGCGCGGATGTTGCGCCAGGCGATTTTAAAATAGTTTCTGATCATAATTATGAGTTCTAAAGACCTCACAGGTTTACAAAACCTGTGAGGTCATATTAACCTTATTCCGTTCTCAAACTTTTTACGGGATTTGCAATGGCTGCTTTTATGGCTTGATAGCTAACTGTCAGTAAAGCAATGATTCCTACCGCAAATCCTGTAAGGAGGAATAACCACCAATGCACTTCCACGCGATAGGCAAAATCTTCCAGCCACTTATTCATCATCCACCGGGCTATGGGTGTCGCAATGATGACAGATATCAGCACAAGGGATAAAAACTCTTTTGACATTAATTGTACAATTCTTATAACAGATGCTCCCAACACCTTGCGGATACCCACTTCTTTGGTACGCTGGTAAGCGGTGAGGGTTGCCAGTCCGAATAATCCAAGGCAACTGATTAAAATTGCTATAGCCGTCGCTGCATTTACCAATGTTTGGGTACGTTTTTCAGCCTCATACATACTACTAATGGTTTCATCATAAAAACTGTATTTAAACGGAACACCCACATACAGTTTTTTCCATTCGCGCTCTATTACTTTTATGGATCCACTCCATTTAGAGGCATCATCAGGCAGCTTTATATTAAGTATTGAAGTTTGATCCTTACTTGTGGTCATAAGAACAGGATCAATTTTGGACTGTATGCCAAACTGATGAAAATCACTCACCACGCCTACAATGGGATAAGAAAAAGTTTTATCTCCCGCTCGGGATAATAATTTACCAATCGCTTCCTGTGGGGATTGAAAGCCATAAGCCTGGACGGCTTTTTCATTTATAACCATCTCATTCATTGTATCGGAGGCTACAAAATTTCTTCCGGCTAACAAATGAAATCCATATAATTCCAGGTAGTCCGTATCGCCAAATTTCATATTGATTTGTTGTTGAACTTCCAAAGAGTCTTTATAGTGGGTCATTATATTCCCCCACATGGAATTATCCATTGGCCGGCTACCAATGGATACTCCTGCAATGGCAGCATTCCTAAGCAATTCATTTTTTAACACATATGCCTTGTCTTTATATTTTGGATTATCTTCGATATAATAAGGTACTTCTACGGTAACAATTCCATTTTTATTAAATCCTAAATCCATTTGGGCAGCATACCTGAGCTGTTGATGAATGATGACACTACCAATGATGAATACCTGTGCGATCAGGAACTGGAAAACAATCAATCCTTTACGAAAGGAAAAACTATTTTTTCCCATTACTTTTTCGGTAACGCCTTTCAACACATTTACGGTTTTTACTTTGGAAGATAGCCACGCCGGGTAAAGACCTGAAAGCAGGGAGATCACTGTAATCAAAGTGAGCATAAAGCCAATCATACTTCCAAAATTCATATAATCAAAAATGCCTTCTGGAAGAAAATCGGCAAAAAGTTTTACGGCAAAAAAAGTAAGTACTAAGGAAAATAATGCAGCCAGTGATGTCACAATAAAAGTCTCCCCGATAAAACGGAAAATGAGTTGACGGGATGAGCTGCCCAATGTTTTTCGAATACCAATTTCTTTTGCTCTTTTTGGTAGTTGCGCCGTAGTCAAATTGATATAATTAATACAGGCAAGCAATAGCAAAAAAGCGCCAACCATCATTAATCCGTTTAATACTTTTTTATCTGCAGTGCGGTTTTGGGCAGTAAATTGGGTTTCGAAATGTTTTTTGCTAAGCGGGATAACATCATACCAGGATTTGAACTTGTATTTTTCAAACATTTCTTTATTATACTTCAGGTCAATAGAATTTAATTGATCCAAAATATTATTTGTGGTCACTCCTTTTAGCGGCTGGATAAACATCAGGTCATTAGAGCTTTTTGAACTCCATCTGTTATCGGCAATTTCTTCTTTGTCAATAGGAATGAACTCATTATTAAAAGCACTGAAACTGTTCGGGAAGTTTAATTGAGCCACCACGCCTGAAACCCGGCGGGAAATCGTTTCATCATAAACAATAATCTTACCGACTATTTCCAGAGGCTGTAACGATGGAAAGTACTCACGCGCTCTGGTATCAGTAAGCACCACCTTGTCCGGTGCATCTAGAGCGGTAGCTGCATTACCTGCAAGCCAATGGTATCCTAGCATATTAAAATAATCTGCATTGGTAGACACCAATTGAATATCCTTATCCGCATTTTCAAACTTTCGGACAGGAGTACTTGCATCATCATTGATCGCTGCACGATGTTGGTATTTATAAAACATCGGCACCACCTTTTCCACTCCCGTAACATCATTTTGCAAAGCATTCAATATAGGTTTGGCCACTCCCGCAAAACCGCTCTCACTTTCAACATCAGGGTCTAAGCTTTTGGATACGACCTGGTATATATTTTCTGAACCAGGAATCTTTTTATCATAACTATATTCATAACTCACCAGCATGAAAATGATCCACGCAACACAGATACAAACACTGAGTCCGATAATACTTAAAGCAGCAAACAGTCGGTTACGCCAAAGTTGCCTTGTAAGAGTGGTTAGAAAATTTTTAAACATAGTTTCTATATTTTATTAATTTAGAGACTAAAAAAGGAGTGATGATTATCTTCCATTTTTTCAGCACTATTTACCCTGTAAATTTGTTCGGAATCTGCGAAAAATTTATATTTAAGATGGTTTCGCCATGCGATTTTAAAACAACTCCTCATCATGATTTTATGTTTTTCAAGACCTCACAGATTTCCAAAACCTGTGAGGTTTGTCGCTTTTCTATTCCGTTCTCAAACTTGTTACTGGGTTTGCAATTGCCGCTTTAATGGCCTGAAAGCTTACAGTTATTATTGCAATCGCAATGGCCAGCATTCCCGCCAATGCAAAAACCCACCAGTTTATTTCTACACGATACGAAAAATCTTTCAACCATCCTGACATGATATACCATGCTATCGGAACCGCTACAACAATAGCGATGAGCACCAAAAGAATAAAATCTTTAGAAAGTAATTTCACGATATTCAAAACACTTGAACCCAATACTTTCCGTACGCCAATTTCTTTTCTTCGCTGTTCCGCGGTAAAGGCCGAAAGTCCAAAAAGTCCCAAACACGAAATCATAATGGCTAGCAACGCAAAAACATAAGATAAACTACCAATCAGTGCTTCACTTTTAAACTTGGCATTAAAGGCGTCATCAACAAAACTATATTCGAATGGAAATGCTGGATTGTACTCTTTTAGAACCTTTTCAATGGAAGCTATCGTTTGGGTTGGCGCTATTCCTGCTCTACTTCTGATATATAAAAACTGGGCTTCATCCCTATTATTAAAAAACATAACAGGTTGGCTTGAGCCGTACAAATCACCATACAAATAATCTTTAACCACACCGATGACCGTATAGTTTTCATCCCTAGTAATTGTTTTACCCAAAGGACTCCCGGCTCCCAACAATTTGGCAAAGCTTTCAGTAATCAGAATATTGGTGCTGTCTTGGGCTGGGCTATTACTAAATCCACGGCCTTCTACAATCTCCATGCCGGCAGTTTTTATAAAGTCGGCACTGATCCATCTAAACCGGATGAGGACATCCTCTGTATTTGTACCACCTTGCCAGGTCAATCCAGATCCGTTATATCCACTCGAGAAAACATCAGAACTGTTGACTGCAACGCTCTCCACCATTCCCGTTGCGATAATATCCTGCTCAATAGGCATGTAATTTTTAATCATCTCACCACTAATTGGAATCTGTATCAAGTTCTCCTTTTGAAAACCCAAGTCACGCCCTTTAACATGTTGTATCTGTTGATAAATAATGATGGTAGAAATGATAAAAATAATGGAAACCGCAAATTGGGTAATCACTAATCCTTTTCTGATAAACGTTGCGCTCCCACGCTTACTTCGGACACTTTTAAGAACTTCAATGGGTTTAAAAGAGGATAGATAAAAAGCTGGATAAAGACCTGCAATAACACCACAAAACAAAGTAATGCCCAACAGAAAAAAAAGATGACTGAATTTGTTTAAACCTAAACTGAGCGACTTTTCAATGAGGATATTGAAATGTGGCAACACTATCAACAACAAGAAAATACTAACCATGGATGCAATGACTGCGGTGAGCAATGCTTCAGCGATAAACTGTAACATCAAACTTCCCTTACCTCCACCTAAAGCCTTTCTGACTCCTACCTCATTGGCTCTTTTTTCGCTTCTGGCCGTAGAAAGATTCATAAAATTGATACAGGCAATCATAAGGATAACTAAGGCTATTAGCGCAAATAACCTTACGTATTCAATGGCGCCGCCTACAACTTTTCCATTTTCAAATTTTGAACGTAGATGCCAATCATTTGAGGAATGAAGAATGGCTTCATTATCTGATCCCTCAGCTTTTAAAGGAATCATGTTTTTCACTTTTTGGTTGACTGCCTCGACATCTGCATTTGGGAATAACTTTACAAAGGTATCTGCAAAATAATTTCCGTAGGAGTTCGCCCATTCTTTATCCTTGGAAAATTTCTCAAACGGCGCTAGCCAATTAAAGGAAAATGACGCATTCTTGGGTATATCTTCAATCACTCCTGATACAACAAACGATTCTAAATTATCTACCTGCACAGATTTTCCTAAAGCTTGGCGTTCCTTTCCAAATAAACGTTCAGCTAATGTTTTGGTAATAACAATGGCATTCAAATTTTCAAAAGCGGTTTGCGCGTTCCCTTCTATAAAAACAACTCCAAAAATATCTAAAATATCAGCATCGGCATATCGACCATTACTATTCATAACGAGATCTTCAACGTTGAATAACAAATTTGCAGACCACGTTCTGCCCGCTTTCTCTACTTCAGGGATTTCATTTTTTAAATCTTTTGCCAAAGGTCCTGGCGAGGAATAAAAAGTTTGCCATTCGCCTTCATACTTTTGATTGCTAGGCACATAAAAGACTTGGGCCTTATCTGGAATATTACTATCAAAATTTAATTCGTCCTCTACCCATAAAAAAATTAAAGCGGCGCAGCAGATCCCGATAGCCAAACCGAAAATATTCAGAAAGCTAAATCCCTTATTTTTCCAAAGATTCCGCAATGCGATTTTAAGATAGTTGATAAACATGATTGTTCGTTTTTAGACCAAACCTTATTATTGGCAGGTTGATAGATGATGATTTTAACTAAGGCGCTATGAGCTTTTACAGCTGTGCTGAACTTGAAGAAGCAGGGGTCAGAGGCATTTTATATTCCGCCAATATATTCTCCGTCACCTTCTGCCCATCTAACATTCTAATAATGCGGTGGCTGTATTTGGCATCGTGTTCACTGTGGGTTACCATGATAATAGTTGTTCCAGCTTCGTTCAATTCGGTCAATAGTCCCATAACTTCATTGCCATTACTGCTATCTAAATTCCCAGTAGGCTCATCGGCAAGGATCAGTTTGGGATTATTCACCACTGCTCTGGCCACCGCCACACGCTGTTGTTGACCTCCTGATAATTGTTGCGGAAAGTGCTTTCTACGATGCATAATTTGCATCTTTTCGAGAACGGCCTCTACCCGTTCCTTTCGTTCGGCCGATTTGACACCGGTATAAATCTGCGGCAGCTCTACGTTTTCAAACACCGTCAGTTCATCTATAAGATTAAAACTTTGAAACACAAAACCAATGTTGTGCTTGCGCAGTTCCGCACGCTTCCGTTCATTAAAACCTGATACCTCAATACCGTTGAACATAAAACTTCCGCCATCTGGATCATCTAAAAGTCCCAAAATATTGAGCAAAGTTGACTTTCCACAGCCCGAAGGTCCCATGATGGCTACAAACTCACCTTGCTTTACAGTAAAGGACAATTTGTTCAGCGCAATCGTGCGGACTTCCTCAGTGGCGTAATATTTTTCTAAATCTGTTATTTTTATCATGCTTATGTGGGTTACTTATTCATCATTCCGAGCACACAGGAAACTTTCGTTTAGCGTTTGCTCACTTTAAATTATCAATTTATAATGCCTATACTTTGTTGAAAGCTGCACTTGTTCGTAGTATTGGTTAGCAGAGATTGTTTCTCTTGAAAGCTCTCGGGACCACAATGACGCTCTCCACCTGGATATGCCACTTTCAAGGTGAGTTGGCTTTAATCTTTTAAAATCAATTCCTGCACATCTCCATAATTATCATAACTGCTGGTAATTACCTTATCACCGGATTGGAGTCCGCCCAGTACTTCATAATATTCGGTGTTCTGACTGCCCAGAGTGATATCAACCTTGTAAGCGGCATCTCCATTGTCGCTCACTTTAAAAATCCAATTCCCGCCAGTCTGTTGAAAAAAACCGCCTTTTGGAATCAGCACCGCTTGTTTTTCATCGCTTAAAGCCAATCGGATCTGTAATGTTTGCCCTCGTCGAATGCCTTCGGGAATGTCTCCTTCAAATTGCATATCTACCTGAAATCTACCACTGGTCACTTGAGTGTACACTTTTTTAATGCTTAAGCTGTAAGTTTTTCCGCTCACGGTAAATGTTCCTGTTTGTCCATTATAAATTCGTGAAATATAATGTTCATCTATGTCCGCACGAACTTTAAATCCGCTCAACACATCAATTTGCCCTAAACGTTCACCTTTGTTTTTTGATTGGCCAATTTCAGCATCCAAAGAGGTCAATTGTCCATCAACAGGCGCCCTTACCACCAAGTCGGCCACTTTTCTTCGCATTAATTCCAATGCATTTTGCGTACGTTCGTAACTGCTTTGAACTTGGCCTTTTTCTTGTTTTACCGCAATGGAATCCTGACTTAATATTTGTTTGGACAACTGCATCCGTTCTTTTTGATAATCATATTCATTTTTGGCTTTGATAAAGTCTTGCCTTGCTATCACTTTCTTATCGTATAATTTTCTATTAAGCTCATAAATCCGCTTGGCTTCTCTCAATCCACTCTCAACATCCGTATTTTGATTCAGCTTATTGATGGTGTTTTGACGGGCAGCATTTTGAGAGATTTGCATTTGGGTCAATAGATTGTACACTTGCGTTTCCTGATTGATAAGGCTCAATTCCAAATCAGTATTGGATAATCTCAAAATCGGATCTCCCTTTTTTAGTATGGCACCATCTTCAACAAATTTCTCTTCTACGCGGCCACCTTCCATCGCATCCAAATAGATGGTAGTAATGGGCATCACAATACCATTGACGGGGATGTTTTCTTGAAAAACACCTTTTTCAACCGTATTAATACTGATCCGTTCTCTTTCCACATTGAGTTTTGAGCCTCCAGTTGAAACGAAAATGACAAATGCAATGAGCCCTATTAAAAGTATAATTCCACCTATAATAAGTAACTTTTGAGTTGAAAATCGCTTTTTTTTCAATTGGATGTCCATAACATGTTTTGTTTTGCAGTAATTAAATAATCAATATAATGCCAAAAACACAACTTGCACATTGTCAATACCATACATAAATACAACCAACATAAAGTGTTCGGTATTGAGACACTTCCTGTTCGATGTTGATACACTTTTATGAATTCATAATTATGAATTGAGAAATCAACCTCAAAAAGAGTTGAATTTATTAATATTGTAGTTATGCTATTCCATAACGCCAAAATATTAGTTGTTGATGACGATGAGGATGTTCTTATCGCGCTTCGACTTTTGCTGAAATCAAAAGTAAAAGAGGTGATTACCAGTAAGAACCCCAATACTATCCTTAACTTGATGCAGGAACATACATTTGATCTGGTCATCTTAGACATGAATTTTAATGGCTTGGTGAATACGGGAAACGAAGGGATTTTCTGGTTGAATAAAATAAAAAAACAAAAACCTGAAATTGCTGTGATTCTTATTACAGCTTATGGCGATATTGATTTGGCCATTCGATCCTTAAAGGAAGGCGCCTCAGACTTTATTGTAAAGCCCTGGCAAAATGATAAAATCTTGGAAACCGTTCGCGAACATGTGGAAAAACAAAAAAAGACACAACCACAAAAACTACATATAAATGCTGAAACCCCAATTATAGGGGAAAGCGACGCCATGCAGAATGTGTTTGTGAAATTAAACAAAGTAGCGCCTACTGATGCCAATATACTGATTTTAGGTGAAAATGGAACGGGTAAAGATTTAATCGCCAAAGCAATTCATGACCATTCCTTGCGCAAAAACAAACCATTTGTTAAGGTGGATGTAGGTTCATTAACCGATACCCTTTTTGAAAGCGAACTTTTTGGCTATAAAAAAGGAGCGTTTACGGATGCGAGAGAAGATCGTCAAGGTCGGTTTGAATCGGCTCAAGGGGGGACACTTTTTTTAGACGAAATCGGAAATATTTCACTCAGACAGCAGGCAAAATTACTAACGGTTTTACAGAACAGACAAGTTACGCCATTGGGTGCTAATCAGCCCATTCCCATTGACATTCGATTAATTTGCGCCACCAACATCTCAATAAAGGATTTGGCCGATGAAGACCGTTTTAGGAAAGATTTAATTTATCGCATCAATACGGTGGATATTACTATTCCGCCTTTACGCGAACGAGGTACAGATATCACCCTTCTTGCACACTATTTTATCGGTTTTTATGCGGAAAAATACGGAAAGAATGCTTTTAGTTTAGCTCCAGGTTTTCTTCAAAAATTGAAAAGTCATTATTTTAGTGGCAACGTGCGCGAACTGCAGTATGCTCTAGAACGCGCCATTATCATGGCAGAACATCAAATTTTGGAAGCAGACGATTTAACCTTTTCTGCTATTGAACAACCTCAGCAAACGGTGGGTCATAATGAGACGAATTTGGATGCGCTTGAGAAAAACACCATCCTTGCGGTTATCGAAAAAAACAAAGGGAACATCTCTAAATCTGCCAAAGCATTAGGAATTACCCGCGCCGCACTCTACCGCCGACTCCATAAATATGATTTATAAAAGCTATTTATTTGCGTTGACACTTCGGGTTTTAGGGTTGCTCATCGCCTTAACGATCTTGGCATTTGGCATAGTATCTATCCATACGTATGCCATTGTTATAGGCGTGGTTTTATCAGTAATCGCTATTTATAATCTGTATCAATTTGTCATAAAGCGGTTTTTAGAGGTGGACGATTTTTTTGAATCAGTTACATATCGTGATTTCTCAAGATGGTTTGTAGAAACTAAAGGTCCGCAGGATATCCGCCAATTGCACAAAGGTTTTAATATGGTCAATAAAACCATTAAAGCCATAGACGGTGAACGGCAGGCTCAGTTTGTTTACCTACAAAAAATCCTGGAGATGGTCAATATCGGAATCATCGCCTACAATGTGGAAACAGGAGACGTGCTTTGGGCCAATGATGCTATTCTAAAGACTCTCGATTTCCCTAATTTTAAAAATATCAGTTTTGTTGAAAAAAGACGTCCAAAAATTTATGACGAATTGTTTGAGACTTACCATTCCAATACGGCATCAGTAACGTTGCAAATGCAACAGGAAACCTTAAAAGTTCTTATTTCTGATACCGTATTTGAAATGAATGAGGCGTCCTTTAAACTCATCGTGCTCCAGAATATTGAAGAGACTTTAAACAGAAACGAAAGTGAAGCCTGGAAAAAACTGTTGAGTGTGATGACCCATGAAATTATGAACAGTATTGCACCCATCACCTCCTTGGCGGAAACGCTTCAGAAAAACATCCAAGAAGCCATGGAGAAATTCCAACCTGAAGCTTTGGAATTAGAAGACATCAATGCGGGGTTGAACAGTATCAAAAAACGCAGCGAGGGCTTAATGAAGTTCGCAAAAACCTATCGCAGTTTGAACAAAGTGACCCACGTTAACAAAACAAAAATAAAAGCTTCTGCGCTGTTTGACAACATCAGGGAGCTTATGAAACCGTCATTTGAAGACAAACACTTGACGCTCGTTTTTAAGTTGGAGGATCCCAATTTAACCTTTGAGCTGGATACTTATCTTATTGAACAAGTACTCATTAATTTAATTTTGAATGCTATTGATGCCACTAGAGGCGTCAATAATCCTCAAATTTTAGTATCGGCAGACATAAGCCATAAAGGGGTGAGCCAAATTAAAGTCACAGATAATGGCAGCGGTATCCCTGCAGAAATCATGGACAGTATTTTTGTCCCATTTTTCAGCACTAAAAAAACCGGAAGTGGCATTGGCTTAAGTCTTTGTAAACAAATTATGTTATTGCATGCCGGAAAAATTCACTTGCAAAGTTCTGAACACCAAGGAACGGTAGTAAGTTTACTTTTTTGAATCGGGACATTTTTACAAGATTTTGAAATATGACTTGGCATGACTAAATTCCAGAACATTCTAAACGTTGGTGCGACTTACTACAACACAAAAAAAAGCTTCAATTTCTTGAAACTCATACGAACGCTAATGACCTCGTTACGATTGTCGACTTTCAATTATGTAGTAAAATTAGACAGATTAGATGGAAAACAAACTCTTTAAACGCTTCGTAAAGTTTAAATTTTAACTAATTCTGGAGTGTCAAAAAAAACTGGCTTTGGGAATACAAGGTGTGACTGAGCGGCAAGCACGAAAAAGTCCAGGAGCACGAATGAAAACCGCCTTAACTTCAAAATTCGATAATGGAATGCATACAGGGCATTACAAGAAAAGTCATAAAACTTGAAATTAAAACAACATTATTAATACCCTTTATAAAATGAACAGATAGTGCTTCGGCATAGTCTAATTCATAAATTAAACTATTTAGGGTTTCTATTGATAAATGCCTTAAAAGCGCCGGTAGACCATAAGGCCCACACCACTAATATGGGTTGAAAAAACAAGCGTACAAGTCGTGATTGATCAGTGTCCAATCCAAAAGCATCTACCTCATTAATGTACTGCGAGATGTTTCCGGGAAAAATCAATACAAAAAATAGTGCTGTCGCACAGCCCACTAAAGCTTTCCATTTATACAGAAAAATTAGCGATAAACCAAGTGCAATTTCTACGATGCCAGAAAGAACAACTACCAAATCTGTAGAAATGGGTACCCAATTTGGCACTTGCGCTACAAATTCCGCTCTATTGAAGGTTAAGTGACTTATACCTGCAAACAAAAGCGCGGCCCCCAATAAAATTCTGAATATGGTTTGGACCCATTTAGTTTCTGCATTATAAGCCCATTTTAAATTGTCTGGTAGTTTCATATTTTTAGTTATAAGTTATTAATCTCAAATTTTATAGAATTTCTTTCTTTACAGAAAGGGCAAGAAAACCTACGAGTAACGCAGGTATTATAGCACTAACAAATCCCAAATTATTTGCTGCTAAGGCAATTATCAATGCACCGGAAATAAAACCAACAGCCGCAAATACTTGTAAGCTCATTATACTATTAGATTGGTCTGGTTTTTCCTTTTTTAAGAAAGCGCCTACATCCATAGCTATTTTTGTTACATTTCCTGTCATTACTGTCGTAAATGGCAATTTTGTAAATAGAAATTTAGGATACATATTTTGTAGAGCCATCGCTACCACAGCAGGAGCAGCAATCAGTGTAGCTGTTACATTATTGATGTCGTTCCCGTAATAATATCCAAAGATCAGAAATAATAGAAGAAAAAATGTTTGAATTAATAAAAAATGTTTGGCTGTTCTAGCGGAAATTTTTGTGGGAATCAACATCGAGGTTAGTGTAATGGTAATAAAAAAAATCGGCAATACAGATAGTTGTGCCCAAAGCAAGTGGTCGCTTTCACCTTGTTGTGATAAAGAGCTTCCTATGAGTACAAAGTTGCCGGTTACGTGGGCAGTAAATAGTTGATAGAGCAGTGAAAACCCCAAGGTATCCGTAGCACCACCAACAAAGCTTAAAATAAATGCAAATTTTTTCATCTATTTTGCTTAAAATTTGAACTCTGTTGTGAATACAAAGTGGTACAACGTATCTCCCTGATGGCGTTCTTTTAAAAAAGCACCGGGAAAAATTAGGTTTGATTCTAATTCAAAGCTCATAAAATTGTTGAGCTGAAATCCGGCTATTGCCCCAATTTGATTACCGATAAACCGTTGCTCATTTTCTGGTGGATAATCCATCATCAAGGCTGGATTATAAACCCCATCTTCTGCAGAGAAACGCCAGAAAGCTACATAGTCTAATTCAATATTAATTTTTCCAATCTTACTTTTAAAATAGGGATGCACATCTATCAAGTTTGAAGGGCCAAAACGAGCCACCCGTCCAAAATATGCCCCTCTAGGGTAGAGGGCATCAAAAGAATTTAAGGTAGTATCATCGCTGTCTTTATCGCCACTAATAACTTCTGTTTTTACGCCAAGGGTAAACGGGGTTGCTGCGTTGAATTCTTTTTCAATAATAAGGGATGCTGTCCAAGCGGAAATAGTCTCACCACCAAATTTTCCTAATTGATAGACAAATTCATTGTTGTAATTTAAGCCTTGCCAGGCACCAAAATGTCTTAAACCAATTGAGGTTCTGTTGTCAATTGCTGTTACCTCATTCCAAGTTTTATCCGCCTCTTCCTTATATAAAACGTAAACATCTGTATTGGTTTTTTCGGTCCAGTTTTGTGTCCAATAGAGTGCTGAAATGGTTTCATCAGTTTTGAACGCATCATTATCGAAAACACCAAATTGCTGTTGCACAGGACTGGCATACAAACCGCTTATTTGGGTATTCTGATTTGTGAATTGCAGTTGTGCCATATCAAACGATAGACGCACATTTGGACCTTCGCGAACGTCTATCAATCTACCCGTTCCCAAGCGCATATTTTGACGCCCTATGAGAATGTTAAAATTGTCGTGAAATTGGTATCGCGCAAAGAGTTGGTTAATGTTCAATTTGTCTTTATCTACGGGCGTAATGGTTTCTTTACTTGATACCAGACTAGAATTGAGTTCTCCAAAAAATTCAATTTTTGAACCCAACTTTAAGTGTGCGTGTAACATACCGCGATGTAAAAACCACGATTTGTTTTGGTCTTTATGTTTATCAAATTGCTCATTGATAAAAGCTTCGGACTGAAAACGATAGCTTCCGCCTAAGCTCAACGTAGTATTTTCGCCTAAGGGTATCGTTTTTATTTTGTGATAGAAATTTTGTGGTGTATTAATTACAATGCTATCGTCTTGACGCAGCAATTGAAATTCAAAAATGTCTGATTCTGATTGCTCGTTACTTTGTGCCAAAATGAATTGACAAAAAAGGGCAAAACAAGATATATTTATCATTTTGATCCTATTTCCCATCTTTCTAAAGTCTTTTAAAATTTGAAATAATTAGGTACTATAAGCGTTTTATTGATTAAAATTTATTTGACTGTCCGCAACATATCATAATTGTTCCTAATTGTGACATTATGGTAACTTATATGTGTAAGTACCACTAACAAACATTTGCTTTTTTTTCTGCGATTATCCTCGTAATTTGCCGAACACTTTTTCACATACTCATGGTTTTGTTTCCCGCTGATGTTGCCGATATTCGCAGAGTTGTGACGCGGAAGACAACTAACGGATCTGCAAAAAAATTTATTTAAAAAATTTGTTGTCCAAAGCATATTTTCCCGCACCCATATAGGCAATAAAACCAAATACAACTGAGTATATAATTGGAGTATCCTGAACATTTGCCGGATCGGACAAGTGAATAAAAATTAAGCCAGTTAATGTAATTGATATAATAACAAGTGCAGCAAATCTTGTAAGGAACCCAAAGGCGACTAACAGCGCGCAAACTACGTCAGCAAAAATGGCATAATAGGTTGAAAATGTACCACCGAGTCCCAACGGATCTGGAATATGTGTGATAGCTTCTTGTATACTCAAAAGCTTTGGAAGCCCGTGAGCCTTCATTAACGCAAGTGCTGCAAGGATGCGAAATGCCAATAAACCCAAATCTTTGTTGGGCTCAGCAACCAGTAGTTTATTTAGAAGTGCTTTCATAACATTTTAGTTGGGATGAGTTCTGGCCTATATAAAAATTGGGATTGGCGTTTACCACGACCAACCCCAATTAAATCTGTCCAGAATGTTGGACTACTGCTTGATGAATTGAAGGTCTATTTCGAATTGGATGGTATCGCTTACAACGATACTTCCTGCTTCGGTCACGGCATTCCAAGTTAAGCCAAAGTCTTTTCGGTTGATTTTACCTGAAATTTCAAAACCAGCTTTGGTCTGTCCATAAGGGTCAACGGCTACCCCGTTAAAATCTGTGTTTAAAATAACTTCTTTGGTAACCTCCTTTATGGTTAAATCGCCTACGAGTTTGTTGCCATCAAATGAAGTCGATTTAAAAGTTACGTCTGGATATTGATCTGCGTTGAAAAAATCTTCCGATTTTAAGTGCGTGTCCCTATCTTCATTTTTAGTATTGATAGAGTCCACTTTGGCCGTAAAGCTAAATTTTGCATTCTTAAAATCATCTCCTTCCGTTTTAACAGAGGCATCAAATTTTTCAAAAGCGCCTTTTACGGTTGAAATCATCATATGCTTTACTTTGAAACCTACTTCAGAGTGTGATAGATCTACACTCCATTTTGTTTGTGTTGCTGTGTCCATTTTATGTGTTTTTTATAATTAATTATTTAGTACTATTGTCCGATCAAAATGCAATGCTCTGTAAAATTCCGCCCACTAAAGTTTTTGGGAAGTTTCATAAAATCCCTTTCCTTTTCACTTGATTAATCATCAGAAAACTTTGTCTAGCTCTTGACTCTTTGTTAGTTTAGCGCAGTGGTCATAGCACTTTTTTCGGAGATCATTATTCTTTAATCTTATTTATTCTGAAAACCACCATAATGTTTAATTGGTGACCATTCTGGAATAATAGTTGGTAACGGTGGATTCATTTCTTGATATTCTTTGCTGCCATATACTACTTTCCCGTCCACTACGGTAAGCACGGCTTCCAAAGATTTTATTTGCTCTTCCGGGACACTAAAATAGTCGTCAGAAAGAATTGTAAAGTCAGCATACATGCCATCTTCCAACGTACCTTTTACATCTTCTTCTTTAGACATCCAGGCACTACCTTTTGTATATAAATACAAAGCTTCTTCCCGTGTCAATTTATTTGAAGGTTCCGCCAATTGCAAACCTCCCACAGTTTTTCCTGATACCAACCAATATAGAGCTGGCCAAGGATTGTAGCTCGCTACCCGCGTCCCATCTGTTCCGGCACCTACAGGTATTCCTGCATCCATCATTTTCTTAACAGGTGGTGCTTGCTTTGCCTTTTCAGCGCCGTAACGCTCTACAAAATATTCGCCGGCATACGCCATTCTTGCCTGTATGGCAATGCCACCGTTTAAGGCGTTTATACGCTTCAACTCGGCATCTTTTATAGTTTCAGCGTGATCAATTAACCATCTGTTTGCGGTTAATTTACCATTGGTTTCTCTATTTACTTCTTCTATAACATCAAGAAAATGTGCAATAGTTTCACCATAGGTTGCATGGATTCTAAAAGGCCATCCATTCTCAGCGTGCAAGGTTAAAATCTTCTTTAAATCTTCACGCCAGGTAGGTCTATCTTCCAGCATTGGTTGTGGTGCAAGAAAATTTTCAAAATCTCCGGCACTCCAGGCTAAAAATTCGCCGCCACCTTCTAATTCATAACCGTGATCTAAATGAATTTCTCCATTTTGGCCAATTTTGTTGTTTGCCATCCATTCCTGAAACTCGGCGTATTCTTCACCTTGATTCTGTGGAAACAAATAATAGGACAATCTGATGGGCATTTCACCTTTTTCAGCTATGGCTTTGGTTCCTGTGTAATCCTTGGGAAATTTATGGCCGCCGCCGCCGGCATCAATCCCACTCGTAAGTCCAAATCTGTTTAATTCTCGGTAGAAATGTATAGAACCGTTAATCATTTCGTCTTCACTTAAAGCTGGTAAAGAACCAATTCTGGCATATAAAAGTCCTGGATTTGGTTCGGCCAAAAGAACGCCGGTTAATTTACCGTCAGGTCCCTTTTCATAGGAACTCCCTTCTGGAGCTTCGCTGTTTTCATCAAGATTTAAAGTTTTTAAAGCCGCTTGATTGAGCCAGCCTCTACTGTAGAGATAAAGTACGTATGTTGGAACGTCTCCAGTAGCCTCATTGATTTCTGCTGGGGTTGGGAATCTGTTTTCTTCAAATTGATACGGGCTCCATCCACCAATCACTCTTACCCATTGTCCTTCTGGGGTGCGATCTGCCTGTTCTTTCAACATTTCCAAAGCACGTTTTAGGGTTTTTACACCATCCCAACGCAATTCTGCATTGTAAAAACGCCCACCTCTTGTAAGGTGTAAATGCGAATCATTCAATCCCGGAATGAGTGTTCTTCCTCTGGCGTCTATGACCTTAGTACTGTCAGATTTCAATTTTAAAATTTCTTCAGTGGTACCAGTCTTTAATATCTTGCCATCTTTTACTGCTATGGCTTCAGTAGTTGTTCGGTTGTTGTCCATAATGGCAACCTTTGCATTGGTTACAATTAGGTCAGCTGATTCTGCATTTGTTTGCTGTGATGTTTTACAGGAAACAAGTGATACAGCAAAAATTAATAGTACTATTAATTGTTTCATATGATTACATTTTAAAAAGCTCCTTACCCTTAGAGGTAAAGAGCTTTATTGGTTATTAATGTTTAAGCATTTTTCTTGCATACTGAAGTCCAAGACCATATCCGCCACCAAAACGCATTGCCAATAGGTTCACAGCTTCATAAGTTTCACTTCTAGCCCAGTCGCGTTGTAACTCTAACAAGTATTGCATAGATGTGATAGGTTTGGCACCAACTTGAATCATTCTCTGTACAGCCATATCGTGTGCTTCTTGAGATATATCACCAGAAGCATCAGTAATGACATATACCTCATAACCTTCACTGATTGCTGAAAGTGCTGGTCCAACAATACATACACTTGTCCAAAGTCCGGCCATAACAATTTTCTTTTTGTTTTTACCAGTTATAGCTTTATGAGCATTGGCATCTTCCCAAGTATTCATTGTAGTTCTATCTACATATTCAGCTTCATTTGGATAGAATTCAGCTATTTCCGGAAATACAGGGCCCGCAAAAGATTCTGCAGCAACTGTAGTCACTACTGTGGGTACATTAAAAATTTTGGATGTTCCTGCTACCAAGCCTACATTGTTACGCAATTGAACCGGGTCAATACCATTTACGGCAAATCCCATTTGGCCTTCATGGTCAATCAATAATAGAGCGTGGTTAGTTGGACTTAATAATTCCAAACTTGGTTTTTGAGCAAATACGCTTGTCGTAATTGCTAATAATAATACGAATGTTAATTTAATTGTTTTCATTACTTGTTGTTTTTAGTGTTTAGTTTTTGTCTGCAAACAACGGGCATAGTATACCACCTCCAGCGGATTAAAGTGAGCATAGCTCAGCGGAGCAAAGTGAACCACCTACAGCGGATGAAAGTGAACCACTAAAAATCGATTCTATTTGTACAG
>Ga0114916_1000574_pt1 | contig 24041 bp, 24 predicted proteins | sample MalvirAntarct_66_FD_83501 | JGI IMG/M metagenome (GOLD analysis project Ga0114916, IMG submission 83501) | Marine viral communities from the Global Malaspina Expedition - Malaspina viral metaG Antarct_66 | ecosystem: Environmental > Aquatic > Marine > Oceanic | place: West Anvers Island... | reverse complement strand
TGCGCAGCGCGGGGGTGATGTGCGGTTCGTTGTTGAACACGCGCGAGACGCTCTTGGGCGAAACCTGCGCCAGCTTGGCGACATCGACGATCGTCGAACGCTTCTTTTCCCGCGGCATCGCTCAGGCGTGGCGCGATTGTCCGTCGTTGTCAACGACGCGCGCGCGCACGCCGGAGCGGTTCGCATGATCGATCTGTCAGAAAACCCACCCCCGGCATCCTGCCGCGATCGAACCGATGGTGCCCAGAAGAGGACTCGATAATACTTAATAAGAATTTGTAATTGTTTTCAAAGGGAAATTTGATCTACGAATATGGCACAACCACTGGCACTAAATGATTTCAAAGTATTGGTTCGATTACCAATCTCTATTGAAATCACTTATTCTCATTACATCTCATCACGTCTTACCACAAGCTTTTCTTATCAACTCGATTGGGGCTGTAGGCTTTGATATTAATCGTTGGCAAGCTCGCAATCGTGCGGCAGCACCTTGCAAACGGTGAGGGCAAGGCACCCCTTGTTTTGCTCATTTGTGCGCAGCGCAATATACGACAGGTACGCGAAGGTCGCTAACGCTCTGCAGCATAGTCAACTAATGGGCCGGAAACGGAATGGCAGGTTCTGAAACAGTTTTAGGAAAAGCGGACGCTTCTCTGACTGTTACGCCATGGGGATGGTCCGCACGTCGTTGCCTTTTTCGGTCCCGGGCCCTGCGACAGTGTTGGTTAGTCGGGCGTAAAGAACGCGCGCACTTTGGCGAGAAACGAATTTGCGGATTTTGCTCCCACTTTCTTCGTCGCTGCAAGCAGCGGAGCGTTGAAATCAACTTCAGACCGTAAACCGTAGGGCGCCGTCAAGCACGTGCACCCCGTCGGCGCGAACAGCCCCCAATCGGCAGGCACTGGTGTTCGGTCGAGGCCGGAACAGACCGTACAAGCATCAGGATGAAATACGTCGTATTGGATTTCGATCGGATAATCGGGATGGTTGGCCATCATACGTGCATAGGACTGCGCATTGCGGTGCCGGAAGATCACGAAAGATGCTCGCAAAAGCGTGATCTCGTGCGCTCGGATCGGATCCAGCATGCCTTTTTCGCTGATTTCGGCAAGTGCCGCGCGGCTCAGAAAGGCGTTTGCCCTGATTCCGATCGCACGCTTTTCATCATCGGAGAGCTGACCTCCCATTTTACGGTAAGTGGTGCAGACCGACCGCGGATGCTCCCCATGGAAATCGCACAGCAAGTCTTTGATCGTTGCCGCGGCTCCCGGTTTAAGAAGGCCGAGATGTTCGACCGCTTCTTGAGCGGCTCCCATGCGGATTGACTGTTGGTCGGGAAGACTGTCCATGACAAGCAATACTGCCCAACACCGGCCCGGCTGGGCAAGCACAAAGACCTCAGCGGAGTTATCCTCGGATGTCGAACTCTGCAAACGGCGATCCCGACGTGCCCCACCCGCTGCTCAGCGGCCACGTGAACAATGCACAGCACGGCTACCTTATAGCGGAATGGCTGCTTGCTGATACGCACCAGTCGAAACCGGTGCGGCAGGAATTTGAACAGACGGCCCACTAACCATGCCAGCGAAGTCGGAAGTGAAGATCAAAGCGACACGTTGGCCAACATTGGGCCGTGAGCCGACAGGCGCTTTTGGGACCACCCTTTCGAGATAGCTGCCCTTGTGCGAACAAGGCTCGGGTTGAACTCTACTCGAGCATTTCGGCGGATTTAATCACTACCAAAGTGAGGGCGTCACCCGTCGACATCCGAACGGTCTGCTCATAGACCTCGTATCGTTCCGCCTCCCAACGATCAAACCAAGCATCGGCGCCAATCAGGCTTCTGGTCGTCCGTTCTTTCGTGCCGTGAAGAACCTCAAGAGCGTCGGAATCGGCGTCAATCTCATCGCGCGGAAACCAGCGGTCAGGAACAGTGGGGCCGCGTTTGAACCAACGCCTCCCGTTTGGGCCGTGACAAACGAGCAATGCGGGCTCCGGACCATAGTCCACCATTCTCAGCGCTGTTGCTGTCCGACTGGTCTGAAATTCAGCTCTGATCTGATCCACCGCATCGAAGGTCGCTTTGCCGTACTGCTTCGCCATTGGCGCAAAGAGGAAACCGGGCAGCAACAGGTCGGCGGCATAGGCATCCGCGACGCGCTCCGGATCCGTGAGGCTGCGTCTTTGGTTACCGATCTCGTCGGAACGACAAACGAACGAGCGGCCGCGATGATATTTCCAGTGACCCAGCTCATGCGCGACCGAAAAGCGCCGCCGTTGCCAAATCCCGCTGGAATCGACGGTGATGATCGCTCGATCACCGTAGCCGATTATACGAGCCTCGCAGCTATCGAGCTTCGCAAACCGGACCTCTGCACCCGCGTCCCAGGCGATGGCCTCGACATCAATGTCCTTCGCGGCGTCAATGCCTAGTTCCCGCAACAGCTTCTCGGCGGCGCTCATCGACCTCAACGCGGATTGCCTTGATCGTCGATTGCACCCAAGTCGCGGAGATCCCGCAGTATATCGTCAATCTCACGCTCGGATGCACCCTCGCCCTTACGCGCCGCCATGGTCATGCGATCCCGGAGGCGGCCATCATTTGCCGCAAACTGTGCGAGAATATCCTGCTTGCGCGAGATCGGCAGGTGGAACAAGTTCGAGGCAGCGCGATCTGCTCGCGCTTCCGCTAGTCCAGCGCGAGCGCGCGCGAGCCGCAACTTCCCGCTTTCAGCAACCAAGCCCTCAATATGGGCGCGCAGTTCTGCGGCAACAACTTCCGGATCGAACCCGTCGGCACGAGTCTCCGCGAACACCTCTTCATCGGAAAGGGTCATCCAGTCCTCGACCAACGCGTCTGCGAACGGCAACAGCTTTTGCCCAGGCGTCGTGTTACGTGTCATTGGACCCAGCCTTTCGGAAAGGCGACATTGATGCGCCGACGCATCCTGCGCCGAATCGTAGCGAAGGTCGCTTCATCCCAGTCGCCGAGTGCGCGTATTTCCCCGGCGTTCATATCCTCGAGATCGCCCATAAGGACGAGCTGAGCATCTTCATCGTCGTGGAACAAACCTTCAAGCGCCTTCAATCGTGCTTGGGAATCTTCGCGTTCCAGCAACGTCTCCTCCGCATTTCGATCGGTGGCCCGCGGTTCGATGACAACCTGGCCATCGTCCAAAGTGGAACTCATACTTTCGATCATGGGTTCCTCCTTCTCGCTCTCTCGCGCGGCCCACGCCATGCTGCGCATCGCGCCAATGAGAAAGTTCAAGAGAGGCAAGTCCTTCGGGCATTTTCGTGTGCCATCCAGCGCCCTTCGGATGGCTTCGTTGACGACATCACGTGCCTCGACCCCAATCCCGACCGCATAAATTACGGCTGCACGTTCTAGGCGCAAGAAGTCGGCCGCCGTTAGCGCGGCAAGAGCGTCTTGTACCTCCTGCGTCGTGAGGACCGCCGTACTCAAATCATTGCCCCCGTTCTTGACCCCTCGACACAATAGGCTGCGATGGCGTCGATCTCGGACGTTACGAGAAAAAAATAATTGGGCAATGTCCGAGGCCCAGCTTCCACCAGCCTACGTGTTCAGAAGATCAACTAGCGGCGAAGTCGTACGAAATGTTGGTCGGCGAACTGATGAGGCATATATCATGGCAGGAAAAAACCAGCATGTTGTTCCCCACGCGAATGGATGGGCGGTTCGGGGCGCGGGCAATAACCGCGTGACCTCGGTGCATCAGACGCAACGTGAGGCGAACGAGCAAGCGCGTGACATCGCGCAGAATCAGTCCAGCGAAGTGCTGATCCACGGTCGCAATGGTCGCATTCGTGAACGCAACAGCTACGGCAACGATCCGTTCCCCCCGAAAGGATAACCGAACAATGGCGACTGCTCCCGCCCCCGAACTCGATACCTCTACGCTCGACGAGATTCTTCTCGACCTAGCCGTCCTCATCGAACTCAGCCCGCACGATCGTGAGATCGCGGAAAACCGCTACCGGCGGCTCAAGGAATATGTCGAACGTCCGACGAGCCCGTTGCGGCCATATCTCGTCGATGGCGAGAGCTTGATCTATGCGCAAGGATCCGTCGCTACCAGCACGACGATCTTGAGCGGCGACAACGACGACCGTTTCGACGTCGACGCTATCGTGGAAATTGACGTGCCGCTGCACTGGCCCGAAAGCGAACCGCTCGACCAGCTGTTCGAGACACTGAAGAACTTCCCCGGCGCCGTTGAGGTGGTTCGTTGCACCCGCTGCGTTCAGATCCGCTTTGCCTTCATGCACATGGACGTCACCGTCATGGATCGTCGGCAGCGGATGGGTGGTGAGCGGCCCGGCCATATTTTCCATTCGCCAGATACCGGACCGACCTATCGCGTCGATTCGAATCCCTGGGGATTCACCGGTTGGTTTCGGACTCAGGTAGGCATTGGTGAGCGCCTGTTTGAGCAGCGGCTTAAAGCTGCGCGCGACGCGGCGGGCTTGTCCCGCCTGATTGTGGTCGACGAAGCGGAGCGCCGCATCCTCGCCGATGCCGAGCAAGTACCGCTTCCGCCGATGATCCCATCTCGGATCGACGCGCAGGAAGCGGTCGCGCTAAAGCTCCTGAAGCGTTACCTTAACTTGCGCTACACGCACTCGCGCCTGAAGCGGCCGCCGTCGATCTGGCTCACCAAGCTGACCGGCGACATGGGGCTGATTCAGGGCGGGCTTACTCTTCAACTCTATGCCCTGTCGAAGTTCATCTCCGATAGCCTGCGCGAGCACCTGGCACGCCGCACGGTGCCTCGTGAAGTGAATCCGAGCTACCCACCCGACAAGATCAATGATCGTTGGCCGCGTGCATGGCCGGAGGCGGAATCCGACATGACCGTGCTGGCGGACCACCTCGACCTGCTCGCGGATGCCATCGAAAAGATGAACTGCTCTTCGCAGAGCGCGATCCTGAAGAAGATCGACGAACTGTTCGGCGAACGGTTCGGGCAGGAAGAACGCCGCATTCTCAAGGATCGCTACGATCGGCGAACCACAAGCGGGGGCGATTTGCTCATCAAGCCGGGTTCCGGGACGATCTACACACCGGCGATTGCTGCCGCGAAACAGGAAGTGCAGCCAATTCCGCAGCATCGCTTCCATCCCGGTCGCCTGCCCTCGGATGGAGAAGCCTCGGGTGGCTGATGGCTCAAGATCCACACATGCACAACTGAATGCCATGCGCCGCCTGTGGCCGAACTTCCACGGGCGGCGTCACGAAAACGGCCTGGTGGTCTGGCGCGGAGTGCTCAAGCCACGCGCACAAGCGTACGCCGTGAACATATTGTGGTGGCCGGGGAAGATTGATCGCCCCTATGTGATGATCGCCGATCCGCCAATCGAGCCTCGGCCTGGAGGCAACTATGTCCAGATTCCTCACCTGATGTTTGATTCGGACAACCCTATAAAGTCGGGGCTTTGTCTGTTCGATCCGGACGGGCGGGAGTGGAGCGATGCGGATCTCATCTCGGAGACGACAGTGAAATGGACTAGCGAGTGGCTGCACTACTACGAGCTGTGGCACCTCACCGGGGAGTGGCTGGGACCGAGCGTCGGATACGAGTCGGTCGCACAGATGAACGCCATTGAAGCTGAGTCCATTCGCGCAGCCGTGGCTGATGTTCACTGATCGCCGTGCCGGAAGCCTGGCGATTCGCCGGGGCCGCCAGCCCTGGCCGGAGGGCAAGGTCTTCAAGATACTTTCCCTCGACGGCGGAGGGATCAAGGGCATCTACAGTGCTCAGTTCCTTGCCCGATGCGAGCAGGAGCTGACCGCTGGCAAGCCCCTGGCATCCTATTTCGACATGATCGCCGGAACGTCAACCGGCGGCATTATCGCGCTGGGACTCGCGCTCGGCTATTCCACCTCGGATATTCTGGATTTCTACACGAACGACGGACGCAGAATATTTCCTCCGTTGCCCACTACCCGGCTCGGCAAATGGTGGCGAGGCTTCCGCTGGCTGTTCCGGCCGCATCTCAACCACCAGGAATTGGAAAAGGCGCTGAGACTAAGGTTTGGCGACCGTTTCCTCGGCGAAGCAACGACGCGGGTCGTCATCCCCGCCTTTTTGGTCCCCAAGACCGAAATCGCGGTGTTCAAGACCGACCACCACTCCGATTTCCGCAACGACTACAAGACGCGGGCTTGGGAGGTTGCCCGCGCGACTTCCGCAGCTCCCACCTATTTGAAAGGGTACGAACACACGCCCTCAGGCCGAATTTTCATCGACGGCGGCGTTTGGGCAAACAACCCGGTGATGGTGGCACTAGTGGACGTATTGAGCGCCTATGAGATTTCACCTGACCAAATCGACATCCTTAGCATTGGCACCGGCAATCCGCCGTTCGAATTGCGGCCGAAAGCGGCGCTAGGCGGCGCAGTTTCTTGGCGAGGGGCGATCAAAGCGGCGATGTTCCTGACCACCGACAATGCAACGGCTCAGGCCAAGTTATTGCTCGGACCTGATACATGTCTCCGGGTCGAGCCCGCTGGCGATGACGGGACTATCGAAATGGACGATTACGATCGAGCGCTATCTATCCTTCCGAGATCGGCGGATCGGGATTTCGACGAATTGAGAGAGGAAGTCGCGCGGTTTTTTGCCGAAGCTGCGCTCCCAAGGGAACGTCACTACACTGATGCATAGCCGAAAAGACGGCCACTATTGGGTCATCAAATCTACCTGTCGAATGACCGGGCATGGGGCGCATTCCAGACTGACCGCTTTGCATGCCTGTCGGCAACTGCCCTTAAATCGCAATCGCCCGCCCTCGCCCAAGATCGAGGCCATGATGGAAGGCTAGTTCGCCACCAAGCGAGCGACCGCTGGTCATACCGATGCCCAGCTCGGCCTTGCGACTGGCGAGGAGCGACTCAAGCTGGGGATCGCGCTGGAGGCTCTTTGCCATATTCGACATCTCAGAGCGGGCTGACCGGTAACTGCTCATCTCGCCATGCCTGTAGCTTTGCTCGCTGTTCCTCTGAAGCTTCTGCCAGCGATCCACAAACTGATCGGCCTTTTCCTGCCCTGCACCGCGAGCCTTCTGCACGGCCTTCATGGCAAGGATGGCACGTCGGACTTCACCCTTGGCCGCCTCATGCGCTAACGGTGGATCGGCAAGATAGGCCCGCTCGATGTCGCGTGAATAGTTCGCACCAAACGCGTCCAGTTCCTTGCGCGCCGTCGCAAGCTCCTTCTTCAGCGCCGCCTGACTTCCCTGCTCGACACGCTGATCGAGGGTCGCGCCATTTTCCTGCGCCATGAACAAGTTGCTAACTGCGCGGGCGTGACGTCGAACAGCGGCCTGCGCCCTGATCTGGCGGTCTGCTTCCGGCGTGCGCATTCCATCGATCAGGCCGCGCACTTTTTCTGGCACCTTGCGAATAATCTCGGCAACCCGCTCACGGAAGCTGATCCCGCGCCGCTCGGCAAACCGCCGCTCAATGCTCTCGATCTCGCCATAGTCGCTTGCCATATCCTTGGCGCGCTCGCGCGACAGAGTTTGGGCGAGCTTGTCGCGGTCTGCAAAATCATCGCTGCCATAGTGGAGGTCGGCGGAGTCGCGATGGCGGGATAGTGCAACATAGCTGCTGTGCTGATCCATTCCCGGCGTCGCCAGAACATGGGCGCGGTCCACAGTGACACCTTGCGATTTGTGAATGGTCGCGGCGTAACCGTGGTCGAAATGGGCATAGTCCTTCGTGTCGAACGCGACGCTCCGACCATCGTCGAGCAGCACCGCCATGCGCTGCGCGCTGACCGATTGCATCGTGCCGAGGCTCCCGTTCTTGATGCCAAGCTCGCGGTCGTTGCGCAGGAACATCAACCGGTCGCCGGTCGCGAACTGTCTTGTGCCGCGCTCGGCATTGATCGAAACGTCTTGGCCCAGCGCGCCGTCCTCGCGCAGCCTGTCGCGCGCCAGCTCATTGAGCGCGCGAACCTCATCGTTGGTGTGCGTGAGAATGATGCGTGACTGATCGGGTCGTGCGGCGCGTTCGCGATTCCAGCTCACGATCAGTTCCTCGCGCGCAGCGTCGCGCGTCTCGGCAACATGCACCATGCCGTTTGCCGAATATGCGTCCAATGCCTCGGCGGTGCGGCCCGTTGCCAGATGGCGCGTGGCATCTCGCTGCCAGTCCTCGCGCTGCCGCCGCACCTCGGTAATCTCGACCCCGCCGTGGCGCTCATGGATCGCGCGGAACGCCGCGCCTGCCTCAATCGCCTGCAGCTGCTGCGGATCGCCCACAAGAACGACTTTGGCTCCGGCATCATTCGCGACAGACTGAACCCGCTCCATCTGGCGCGTGCCGACCATGCCAGCCTCGTCGATGACCAGCACATCACGCGAGGTGAGCCGGTCTCGGCCCTGCGCCCACTGATGTTCGAGGCTGGCGATGGTGCGTGATGCGATGCCCGAGCCGTTCTCCAGCCCTTCGGCCGCGATGCCGGATAACGCCGCGCCGCAAACATTGTACCCAGCGCTTTCCCAGGCCTCGCGGGCAACGCCCAGCATCGCGCTCTTGCCGGTCCCGGCATAGCCAACGACTACGCCGAGATCTCTACCGGCGGTAGCATGCTCGAAGGCCGCGCGCTGCTCGCCTGAAAGAAACAGACCCCGCTGCTCGGCGGCGGCCAGCGCGCGGTCGCGAAACTGCTCGTGCACGCGGTGCTGTTCGCGTTCGGCGATCGAAGCGGTCGCGCGTTCCAACCGCGCCTCCACCTCGATCATGTCGCGCGACGTGAATCGCTCCTGTCCCTTCCCATCCTTGCCGAGCGCAACCAAATCAGGCGAAGACTGCACCGCGCTCAGCGCGCGATCAAACTGGTCCTTTCCATCCGAATGGCGATGGACGAACCTCGCCAAGTCGCGGCGGGTAAATGTCGCCTGGCCCTTCGTGATGGCATCGAGGGCAATGTCGGGTTTGGCGATGATCCGCTCGCCGTTCTCGCGCGCGATGGCGTGATGTTCGATCAGCCGGTCTGCTTCCGCCCCCATGCGCAATGACGGCGCACCGATCTTGGTCTGAGGCTCCAGCTCGATCCCCTGCGCCTCCAGACTGCGATGATCGATCCGCGCATCGATATCGAGCTCAGCCAGCCGTTCGTTGACGTGGCTTGCCCAGCGCTCGCGCCATGTCTCGATCAATTCGGTGCGGTTCCAGTCGCGCACCTTCTTGCCGAACCCGTCTTCGCCTACCTCGCGCATGGAGAGCATGACATGGGCATGCGGCTTGGCGAGACCGTCCGCGCCCACATCCCAATGGACATTGAGGTCGGCGATCATGCCGCGATCCACGAACTCGGACCGCACAAAGTCCCGGGCAAGCTCGATACCCTGTTGCTGGTTCAGTTCGTGCGGGATCGCGAACTCGATCTCGCGCGAGAGCTGCGCGTCCTTGCGCAGTTCGGTTGCCTCGACCTCGTTCCACAGGGTCGAGCGGTAGCCGAGCCGTTCGGGCGCACCCTCGGGCAGCATCACTTCGGAATGGACGACACCCGACTTGTTGGTGAAGTCGTGCGAACGATCCAGTCGATCATCGTGGAGCCGCTCGGCGGAACGGTAGGCGGCGGAGGCCACCGCGCTCGATCCCGCGCTGCGCGAAATGACTTTTGCCGAGAAATGGTAGATCGCCATGACGGCAATCCAGTTACTGCAAACAAGCGACGTCGGCACGACGTATAAGCGCGCCCTCACAGGATAAAATCCTGTTCGGGACCGGCGCGTATCAGCCCGTCTCGGCAACATTGCAGCAATCGGAGGCGGGCCGCTTTAGGATGATCTCATCACAAAATGATGGAGAAAATCATGCGCAAACCCAGAGATTTCGATGCCGAGCTCAAGGCCCTCAATGAGAAGGCAGCACAGCTCAAGACCCGCAAGGTCAAGCAATTTGGCGAACTGGTGATTGCGACTGGTGCCGACACCCTCAGCATCGAGGAACTGACCGGCGCACTCGTAACCATCGCGGCCACCAATGACCCTCAAAAGCGGGAGGCTTGGGCGACGAAGGGCCTGGCATTCTTTCAGGGGAAGACGCGGACTACGCGCAACCAACCTAAGGGCAACAATCAAGGCAGCGCGAAAGGTCCAGACAGCAATACTGCGGCTTGAAGCGCGACAGCGCCGCACAGAGAAGAAGGACTGGGCGCTGAAACGACGAGATCGCACGCGACAATTGATCGAACTGGGCGGTTTGGTCCAGAAGGCAGGGCTCATCGAATTGACTGACGATGACCGTGCGGTCCTGCTCGGCGCGTTCCTCACGGTCGCGGGCAAACTTCAGGGCGAAGAACGCGAACAGGCTCTGACCCTGTGGCGGCGGCGTGGTGGCCGGGCCTTCAAACAATAATGGAGCGAATTAAGGGTGCAGGCTGAGTCCGGCTTTGCTAAGCTGAAGAGGATGCGTACCGATCTCGATCATCTGCCGCCGCAAAAGCAGCGCGAGCTCGAACGCGTCGTCCAGCTGATCTTTGAAGAGTTCGATGACGCCTTCGCTCTCGCAAAGCATGACTGGAAGAAGGCCGGCCGGATCCTCAAGGTCATTCTCTACGGCAGCTATGCACGAGGGACCTGGGTCGATGAGCCGCACACTGCCAAGGGATACCAGTCCGACTATGACTTGCTCATCATCGTCAACGACAAGCGGCTTACCGATCGGGTCAAATACTGGGCGAAGCTCGATGACCGGCTGATGCGCGAGTACGGGGTCACCGGCACGCTCAAAACGCCGGTGAATTTCATCGTCCACACCCTTCAGGAGGTGAACGACGGGCTTGCACACGGGCGCTACTTCTTCATGGACGTAAAGCAGGACGGGGTGGCGCTGTACCAGTTCGACGAAACCGAACTGCATACACCTAAGCCCAAAACGCCCACACAGGCGCTTGCGATGGCGAAGGAGTATTTCGAGGATTGGTTACCGAGCGCTCAGAGCTTCATGCGTGGATACGGCCATGCGGTTGACGATGGCGACCTAAAGAAAGCCGCTTTCGACCTGCACCAAGCGTGTGAGCGTCTCTACCATACCGTTCTTCTCGTCTGCACGTTTTACACTCCGCACGTGCACAATCTCGGTTTCCTGCGCACCCAGGCCGAACGTACCGATCCGCGTCTGACCTACGTCTGGCCACGTGAAACAAAGCGCGACCGCGCGCGCTTCGAGAAGCTAAAGGAAGCCTACGTCAAGGCGCGCTACTCGAAGCACTACCGGATCACAAAAGACGAGCTCGAATGGCTAGGCGAACAGGTCGAGGAACTGGGCCGTGTCGTGCACGAGGTGTGCTCTCAACGGATCGAAAAGCTCGAGGCCGAGGCGAAGGCGTCGGACGAATTGAAGCCTTGACCAGCGCGAAGCTAGGCCGCGTTCAGTCGCTTTTGGAGTGCCTCGATCCCTTCAAGCAATTCCGCAAAGGTAGGCGGCTCTTGCATGAACATTTCGCTCATGGCGCTGTAGTCTCGTTTAAGGTCTTCAGCGATTGCCTCCGATGGTAAAAGCTGAAGGGATCCGAGCACTGCCGTCTCATATGAGGCCGATTTGTCCGCAAACATCAGGCTCTTGTTGTGTACCACCTCGGCCAGCAGGTCCGGTTTCGATAAGGCTTTCGCATCGATACCGGCATGCGCGAGCATGAGCGTGTCGTAATAATGCCGTGACATCCCATCGCGAAGCTTGCCGCTGTGGTGCAGCATGTGAAGGATCGTCACCTTTTCCCAAAAAGTACGGGTCGCCGCCAAGGTCGGGATTTCGGCGATCGCGTCCGGCAATTCGTCAGGAAATTCGGCGGCCAGATAGGACGTGATCGCCTTCAGTTCTGACGGCTCTGTGTCGCCGCGCGCGCCGAATTCGAGCTTGATGCGCGGCTTGATGTAGCCTGCGTCGGCGTCTCCGCCATAGTCGTTGCCGTAGTTCAGGCCATAGCCGGTAGTTTGCGGGTAATTGAACAGCAGGGTCTGACGTTCATTGTCGTCAGAGTCGAATTCGAGGTTCCAGCCATCGGCAGTCCCCAGCGCGGCTTCGATTTCCCTGGCGAGTACTGGCATGATGTCCTTGGCAACATAGCCTTGCGCCGCTTCCTTGAGCGCCTTGGTCCTGCGTTGTCGCTCTTTGCCGCTTATCCCGTCCTCCATCGGCGAGTTCACTTCGCTAACGCGCGGGGCGCCTTTGCTGATGGTGAGATCGATGTCTTCCGAGAAGCGGTGAATGATGTCGTAAGCCTTGGAGAGCGACGTTCCGCCTTTGAACATCAGATGACCGTTTAGCTCTTTGCAGGTCATGAGCCGCCGCAGCGTCCAGCAGACCCAGAAGTCTTTCTCGATGATCGTTGGCGTCAGATCGCGCCTTCCAGCGGCTTCCTCAATGAAGGCGCGTCGGTCCGCGGCGTCCCTTCGGGCAAACTCATCCATGCCGAGCCTCCGCGATCCGCAGCACGACGTCGCCCATCCATCCGGTCATTTGAGGGCGAGCATTAATCAGGGCCTTCATGTCGGCGTCGCCCAATCTGGCCGCAAACTGATGGATGATGTCGCTGTCCATACCGTCCTTCCCGATATGCGCCATGGCCTGAAGCACCGCGTTGGCTTGATTGGATGCTTTATCGAGTATGGGCGCGCGCGCATGCTTGAGCGCCACAGTACGCCCTGCCACCCGTTTCGTGCGCGTTGTGCCATCGGTGGCGTAGGCAGACTTCGCCGGAACCTGTGTGGAGAGGCCAAGGCGATTTGCCGCCGCTGCCCCAGCGGGTCCGATCCTGTCGCCGCTCTTGCTTGCAAGAGCGCGGGCAAGACTGTCTGGATCAGGGCTGAGCGCGCCCAGCTTGCCATGCAGCCTGGGGTAGTCGTAAATGCCGCGTCCGACACGGCGAATCTGGCCAGATTTGGCGAGACGCGATAGAGCCATGTCGACCGAACCGCGCGTGCCGAAGTCTATGAAGTCTTTGGGCGTAAAGGCCCAGCCACGGCCTTTGCTGCGCACGCGCTTCATGATTCTGTCGACCATCGCGGCCATTCCGGGCCTCCTTTCTGTTAGAAATTAGCATAGATATTTCTAACAAGCAATTAGCTCAGAGCGGGAGAGACTGCCGGTGGCTAAATGCGCCCGTACAAGGATTACAACAAAGCCCGCCACGCCTCACAAAGCAGCGCACCAAGCGGGTCTTCTATGAAGGCCGGGCGCTAAGCGCCCGGTTCCTTCTTCTCGTCGTCCAGCGGCGTACGCAAGACGATCCGGCCATTGATCGGCACCATCTCCAGTTGAAGCGAAAGCCCCTTGCGGTCGCGATGGAACCACGCGGCTCCGATACGGGTCCAGAAGCCCTTGTCGCCCTTGTTGGCGACATGCCAGGCGAGGAAGTCCGGCGGATTGGTTTCCTGCGCGGGTGCGGTATTGCTGCGTGCCATAATGATTTCCTTTCGTGTGTGGTGGCTCGTTGCACCAAACGGGAAGGCCGCACGGCCAAGGGCAGAATTCATGTCCAACACGGGTGACCCCGGCGGAGCCCGGGGGAACCGGCGCGGGCCGGGCATTGAAGGCTGACCGCGTGTGGCCAGTTATGTGCTCAAGAACGGAACCGCCTGATCGCAAGGCATGCAAACACATGGCGAACCGTCACACTTGCGCGCTGGATCACTCTCGCCCAAACCTTCGCCATGGCAATCGAGGGCAGTTCACGGAAACGCTGGAGCGAAGAGGAGACGGTGCTTGCGCTGTATCTCTATTTCCAGCTGCCGTTCGGAAAGCTGCACTCTGGCAATCCGGAAATCCAAGAGCTTGCCTCTGCGCTCGGGCGCACAAACAGCTCGGTCGCGATGAAGCTGTGCAACTTCGCCAGCCTCGACCCCAAGATCACGGATAGCGGACGGAAAGGTCTGGATGGTGCGTCCAAGCTGGATCGCGCGACTTATGCAGAGTTTGGCCAGGACTGGACCGGACTTGTCTCGCGGGCCGAAGACCTATGGACTGCACAGGTCGGCCAGTTCGAGGCACCACCCACTCCGACGCACCTAAATGAGAAGCGTAGCGAATTCCGGTTCGAACCCTATCAAGGCGAATCCACGGCGCAGGCGCTCGTCAACCAACGCATCGGCCAGGACTTCTTTCGCCGCGCTGTGCTCGCCAATTACGAAGAGACGTGTTGCGTTACCGGCATCGCCGATCCGCGCCTGCTAACCGCGAGCCACATCAAGCCATGGGGCAAAGACAGCGAGAACCGGCACAATCCTGCCAATGGCCTTCTACTGTCAGCGACGCTCGATCGCGCATTCGATCGCGGGCTTATCACGGTAGATCGTCAACGGCGCATTCGCGTCTCGCGGCAACTGCGCGAAAGCCAGAGCCGCGAGACGCGCGACTATTTTGCGCAATTCGAGAAGGCGACTTTGCGATCAGCAATCCGGTTCGATCCCGAACCGGCGTTTCTCGATTGGCACAACGAACACTGCTTCGTGGATCAACGCGCCGCCTGACGTGTCAGGCGGCGCGCGGAACTCCAAGTTGCCGCCCTTCTTCAATATTCGCTGGCAAGCATGATGGTCAGCACCCGCCGTGTCACAGCGGGATTGGCCGGATCCTCACTACCGAACTGCAAGTCGCGGTCGTAAGCATCGATCTTCCAGAATACGGTTTCGGCAGGCCGCGCCGGTCGCTCAGTAGTCCAGCGGCCATCGCCATCTTGATAGATCGCCCCGAAATCGCGTTCTCCGTAAGGATCGCTATCCGGCGTGAAGGCGTCGAATGTCTCAACCAGTTCGCGCACATGCGACTGATCCTCTTCGGGCAAGGCCCGGAAACCCTCGGTCACCACGGCAACGCAGGCAAGACCCATCGCTTGCCGTGCCCTATCGTTGAGCCGAGCGATCCGTTCGCTGCGAGAAAGAGTGCCAGCACTCATTGCACCGCCCTCACGCCACATTCGCATAAATTGACCAGCTCGCCGAAATCCTGCCGCTCGCCCAGTTTTTCCGCCAGACGCTGCACAGCCCCGAACGGCAACCCGTTGTCATTGGCCAGCATCCGCAGCCAGTCCTCGCGGCACTCCGCCCCGCAGGCGCGATAGTTCAACATCAAATCACCCACCTTCTGCTCTCCTCCGGCTGAAAGCCGCACTGCCTGCGGCATGCGGCTCTGCCTTCCGGCGAGGATGGGAGGGGGAGGGACAACCGGAATCGATGCCCTGGCGCGGGCCAACGGGCGAAGGCCGCCACACGGGGGTGTCGATTCCGGTTTGGGAACGAGAGGGCGAAGCCCTTGGCGTTCCCTCCAACAAAAGATTGCGCCGTCAGGCGCTGCCCGGGCCGCGTCAGCGGCTCACAAAAACGGCGCCCTCGCACGGCGCGACGCAGTCGGGCGATGTGTCGGCAAGCCGAGTGCGCGACAAGGCTGTTGCATCGTAGATGCAGCGCCGCTGTCTCAAGCGAGCGCGCGACCGGCGCTTGCCCGGCAAGGAGAGAGGCGAGAGCGGCTGCGGGTCAGTACAAGAACACCGCGCCCGCAGGAGCGCAGAATGCGCGGGACCGAGCGCGTCCTTCGGAAATTCCCGCTCAACTTGGAACTGCTCCCGATCGTCACCCGGATGGGCCGGGACTACAGGCCCGGTCCGCGCAGCGGATAGAGCGGGTCGCCCGGAGGGCAGCACCCAATCTGCTGTCCGAACTCAATGTTGGCCTCAACCCTTCACCATGTCCTACGCCGATTTAATAAACGGTCTGAGGCAAAGGCGCTTTAATCACTTCGCGCCTATAGCGGCGGGAAAAAGGCTTTCCAGCTCCACCATCGCATTTTGAATAGCAGGCTCCGTGAGACCGAGCTTGGCAATCTTCGGATGCCATTCCGGGTCCTGGTCGATGTAACTCAGAACCGCCTGCGAAGTGGGGTTTGTACCCTGGTGACTGAGCGCTAGCATTGCGTAATCGATTGTCGCCAGCAGCTCCCAAATGTCTTTCTGCTTGAATTTAAATTTATCGCGAACCCATGCGGCGGCTTGGGTAAAGTTGTATTTGTCCATCCAGCTTTGCGCTTCACCAATTGCTGCACCGGGAGAGTGCCCGGGCCCGTATTTTCCGGAGGCTGGCGTGATCCAGTTCTTGTCCAGCGCTACTTTGATGCCGCCTGAATAGCGCATCGTTGGGTTATACGGACCTGCTGCTTTGCGAAGATACTCGCCATCCAGAACGGTTTCGCCCAAAAACCTTCGCGCGAAATAGACCGCTTTCTGCAACCGGAAATTGCCAAGCGGTTGGCCGCCCTCCTCATGAAATGCTTTGATAATCGCAGCGACAAGCACGGCTTCCTTGAACCGGCTGTCAACCTCACTACGGCCAGATGGAACCGGGAGTGATACGACATTGCCAGTTTTTCCGGCTGGTGCAGCCGAGGCGGAAGATTGCTGCTCAAAAATCTGATGCAACATTGCGGGGAGCAATGCGTCGGCTTCCTTTGCCGTTTCCGCTCGGATCGTCTGTATTTCGTCGGCCAACGCGCAAAGCTTGTCGAAGCCGAGCTGAGCTTCGAGAGACGGAACCGGCACAGTGATTTGCTCCGCTTTCTTGATCCCCAAGGTCCGGTTGCGGCCTGCGCCGCCTGGTGAGGCTGTACCAATCTTGTGCAGGCCCTCGGGGCTTAAGAGGTAGTACCGCAGAAAAGTGGCAGTCGCCAATTCCGGTTCAGGCACGCAGGTCAAAAATCGGTGAGAACCTACTCGCTGATGATCCTTCTCGCCCGGAACCGCGATCGCACCTTCCCAAGCGAACACAATGTTGAACAGCAAATCACCGTCATGAATCTCAAATAACCGCTTATTGCCAACATCCGCACCAGTGAGCACAGGCTTATGAAATGTTCCTTTGCCAAAGGAACGAACGCCAAGCTCAGGATATTCTCCGTCGAGCTCCACCTCAACGGGTCTTCGCACCAGAGGGGCTACTTCTCCTAGCGGGCGATAGTCTGCCCCTTCCACGATCTTATTGAATGCGTTTTGCAACATCGCTCTGGTCTCGCGCTCAAGCGCCTGAAGAACCGTTGCACGCTCCTGCAAATGCGCCTCTACATAATTTAGGCGCTGCGCGATGGCGTGCTGTTCGTCTAGCGAGGGAAGCGGGATTTCAAGTTCCAAGAACTTCGTTGGCGAAACGGTATCCCGTCGTGCGCCCATCCCCCTTGCGCCTTGACGCAGCCTTTCCCAAACGGAAGGCAGTCGTAAGAACCAGGCGATAAATTCGCTATCGGCGCTAACCGAGTCGCAGCGAAAAGTCGGAAATTGCGTCGAGAGAAAACAATCTGCATGGCGTTTATCGACAAGCGCGATCGCTCCTTCCCATGCCTTCAGTTGGCTGAGGACGATCATCCCTTCAGACAATTTGTGGAACCGTTTGTATGATGTTTCGACGCCAGACAGGGGTTCTCGCCTGAACAGGCCTCGCCCAAAGCTGTAAACCCCGGCCATCTGATAAGCTGCAGTGGGGTCAATCTCGACAGTTTCGATCGAAACTGACACCACCTCACCAAGCGGCACTGATTTCCAGGCCACTACGCCAGCTCCGCCAGTGTGCGCTTGATGTCGCTCACGATCCCTAAAATCCGCTCTTCCTTTGCTGAAATGCTGTCCACGATCTCCAAAGGTGTGCGGTGATCGATCACACCGCCCGCATTGGGATTTTTCTGATCCAGGTTGCAGGCGACAACGCGGCCTGCCTCATCGGTTTCGATCAGATCGGTGCCCTTGATTTTCCAGGCCTGTTCGTTGGGTGTTCTGTCGCTCCACCAGTCCAAGCATGGCTGTAATTCTGGTGAAGTCAGCGGTGCGGTTTTGGAATACTTCTTCCGGCCTTCAGGCTTCGGCTGTTCGTAATACCAGATATCGCCCGTAGCTTTGGCGGTATCGAAGAAGATCACATTGGTTGGAATATCCGTGTAGGGCGCGAACACACCTTCAGGCAGGCGCAGTACGGTATGTAGATTAAATTCGCGGATCAAGTCCGCCTTGATCCGCGCGGCAATGCCGGTGCCAAACAGCACACCATGCGGAACAACAACGGCGGCGCGGCCTTTCCCGCGCCGTTTCAGCCGGCGCATGATCATTTGCAAAAACAGTAGCGCTGTTTCTGTTGTCCGGCGGTCTTCGGGAAAGTTGTTGAGGATGCCAGTTTCCTCCTCGCCCCCAAAAGGCGGGTTCGACAGGATCACTTCAAAGCGGTCAGCCTCACCAATCTCTGCAAGGCGCGTACTGAGCGAATTGCCCGGATCGATCTGCGGCGCCTCAAGCCCGTGCAGCAGCAAATTCATCTGCACCAACAGGAAAGGCAGGGATTTGGCTTCCCCGCCAAAAATGCTGCTTTCCTGTAAGGTCTTGTGCTTTTCCACCGTGTTGGCCTGATCGGCCATATGGGTGAAGGCTTCGGTCAGAAATCCGCCAGTACCACATGCTGGATCGAGAACCTTCTCGCCAATCTTCGGATCGGTAACTTGGACCATGAAACGGACGATCGGACGCGGAGTGTAGAATTCTCCGCTGTCACCCGCTGCATCACGCATTTCGCGCAGTAAGGTTTCATAGAGCCGTCCAAGTGTGTGGACCTCCTCGGAAGAATCAAAATGGATGCCGTGAACGAGGTTGATCACATCCCGTAGCAAGTAGCCGCTTTCCATGCGGTTCGTGAGCCCACGAAATACGGTTGCGACAACATCCTTCCTGTCGCGCTTGCCGTTATCTCCGCGCAGGCCCTTGAGATAGGCAAAGAGGCCCGGCCCCGTGGAACCGTCCGGAAGTTCGGCTTCTTCTGCCGTCAGAAAGTGAAGCAGATCTGGTCCCGTGATGCCCGCCTCGTCCGCAGCCCAATCCCGCCAGCGATAAGGCGCTTCAATTGCACCGCGAAAGCGCTTGCCAGACATCTCAGCCTTTTCCTCTTCGATCAATTCCATGTCGTCGAGAAATTTGAGGAACATGATCCAAGTGAGCATGGGAAGCCGATCAAGGTCCCCGTTTAGACCTTTGTCCTTGCGCATGATCTTGCGCGCAGACTTTATGATGCTGTCCAAGCGCTGAGCTGTGGTGAGAGGTGCTTTGGATTTAGTTCGACGTGTCACTTACAGTTTTCTTTCTAGGCGCCGTAGAGGCGCATCTGGAGTTCGTTGACGGCTTCACGCATTGCTTTGCCTCCGCCGAAACGGGCGGCGATCTCGATCACGTTGCCCCAATCGTTGAAGGGCGGAATTTCGAGTACATCGGGAAGGGTAAATTGAGCCGCGCCATGCTCGGCGTATTTTTCTATTAGGGCGTCGAGAACCTCGCGTGCCTCTGGGCCGTGCTTGGCAAAAAACTCTGTTTCGTTTCGTTTGAGACTGTCGGCTCGCTCGCGCCGAGTCCGCAAGGGTGCGTTGTAGGCGAGATGGCACAATAGATCGAAGGGATCCGCGTCTGGCTTTCCAACGGATTCGCCCAGAGTGCCGGGATCGATCCCTTTTTCTTCGAGCTGATCGATAATTTCCGCACGGCGGGTAGGGTCCAGCCAATCTTTACGAAGTTCGGAGGCATTCGGGTATAGCGTGCGAACCTTATCGCCTGTGTAGTCGGTTAGATGACGGCAGGCCAGCTTCTTGCCATCAGAGTCGAGTTCGTAAACCAGCTGCCTGATAATCTCGACTTTGCCGCCATCATAATAGAACTTTCTCGGGCCGTCCGACTCAATCTCCTCAGGCAAGCCGTCATCAACTGGGTCTTCGAACGCGGTGTCATCAACCTCATTGCTAAAGTCTGTTTCTGGGGAAACGTCGGCTTCTTCGATGACGTCACCCTCTTCGTTGATGACCTCTTCGCGCTCTCTGACCGGATCACCATCAAAAGCGGGATCAGCGAACTTCTCTGTCGCCGTTCCGGTGTAATCAATGATGTTGAACGCCAGTTTGCCATAGTCGGCTCGAAGCCGAGTGCCGCGTCCGATGATCTGCTTGAACTCTGGCATGGATCCAACGACGCGTGCCAGGACAACGTTCTTGCAGGTGGGGGCATCTACGCCGGTCGTAAGCAATTGCGATGTGGTTAGAATGACAGGTGTGCGTTTGTCGATGTCCTGAAAATTGGCACGGTGACCTGAGCCGATGTCCCCTTCGTCGGACGTTACCCGACATACATAGTCTGGATAGTCTTTCACCAGATCGGCGTTCAAACGGGCCAATGCATTTCGCATTTCCAGTGCGTGTTCCTGGTTCACGCAGAACACTATGGTTTTTGCAAACCGATCCGTTTCCTTCATGAAAGTGCTTAGGTGTCCCGCAAACGCTTCGGTTCGCGAGCGCACTGCGATGACCCTTTCGAAATCACGAGTTCCGTATTCCGAGTCCGGAATTTCTCGTCCGTAGCGATCTAACTCCCCTTTTGACGGTCGCCATCCAACAGCATCGAAGTCGGAGATAACCCGATGGACTCGATAAGGCGCGAGAAAGCCGTCTGCGATGCCTTGCGCCAAGCTGTATTCGTATATGGGGTCGCCGAAATAGCTGTAGGTATCGGCATTGTCTTCGCGCTTAGGCGTGGCCGTCATGCCGATTTGATGGGCTTGATCGAACCATTCAAGAATTTCGCGCCAGTTGCTGTCATCGCGAGCGCTGCCGCGATGGCACTCATCAACGATAATTAGGTCAAAGAAGTCCTTCGCATAATCTTTGTAAATGCCGTCGCGCGCTTCGTTGCCAGCGATCGCCTGATATATCGCGAAGTAAATGTCGCGCCCCTTGCTGATTTCCCCTCCGCTGATCTTGAAGCGGGCGTCGCCAAAAACGCTGAAATCCTTGTCCTTGGGATCGTCTACGAGGACATTGCGGTCCGCGAGGAAGAGAATCTTGGGTTTACGATTGGTCCCTTTCGCATTCCAACCCCCGTTCCAGAGCTTCCAAGAAATCTGGAACGCGACGGCTGTCTTTCCTGCGCCGGTGCACAAGGTTAGCAGAACGCGCTTGCGGTCTTGCAGGACTGCCTGGACCGCGCGGTTGACCGCAATCTCCTGATAATAGCGTAGCGGCTTCGATTTATCAGGATAGGTCGGAGAGAGGAGATGCGCCTTAATCTCAGGAGTGATTTCCTCAGTCTCCGAGAGACGGGCCCAAAGCTCCTCAGGCGAAGGATAGGAAGACACTTCACGCTCGATGCCGGTCGTGTAGTCAATCTCGATGATTTCACGCCCATTCGTGGAATAGGCAAACTTTAGGCCCAGTATCTCGGCATACTCGCGAGCTTGCTGAAGCCCATCGGCCGCATGCTTGTATTTCGATTTTGCCTCGACAACCGCGATAGGGAAATCGGTACGATAGCGAAGGATAAAGTCAGCGCGTTTTTGGCGTCCGCGCCGGGCCTTACCCCCGACAAAGACAATTCGGCCGTCAGTGAAGGTGCGTTGCTCATTGATGGCATGGGGCGCGTTATCCCACCCGGCTTCCACCAACTTGGGGACTACTTCTTTGCGGCACGTATCTGCTTCGGTGTCCATCTTTGCCCCCAAAAAAGCTCGCAAGAAGCTTTACACACTCGCCCCTTGTGAACCGATCGGTCGATCTAGCCCCGCAAAACGGGCAACCTTGATCTCCCCTTCGCGTTTCCGGGCTTGAGCAATATCGTAACTGTTCTGCATCCGCATAAGCGTGTCCATCGGGACGCCGAAAGCCTTTTCGATCCGCAGCGCCATTTCCGAAGAAAGCTGCGAATGCTCATTAAGCAAGGTCGAAAGCGTCGCGCGGGTAACGCCCAGAACCTGCGCCGCCGCAGTCACCGAAAGGCCAAGCGGCTCGATAATCTCCGACTTCACGAAGCCGCCCGGATGTGCGGGGTTCTTCATGCGGATGCCTGCAGTCGCGCTCATGGCCACCTCCTAAGGGTAGTCTTCATAATCAAGGTCGATGACGCTCCATGTCTTGGAAGAACGACACGATCCGCCGCACCTTGGAGACAACAGCGAGCTGCAAGCTGCTGGCATCGTCAATCCCAATGAAGCGCCGCAACCCTTAGTGGGTCACGTTGTTGATTCGCATGAAGGTTTCTATCCTCTAACTGTATGGCGTCAAGTGACGCCATACAGTTAGAGGTCACCGGGAGCCGCCTTTTGCGCGCCTGTCTTCGATCGGCGCAAGTAGCTCTTTCCTCATCGGACAAGACCATCAATTTCATCGCAGGGGGTGTCAGCGACCACCAATCAATGGAATGCCGAACATGCCAGATCCAGACCGTATCATCCGCCTCAAGACCGTTCTTCACCGCACAGGGCTGTCGCGGTCGACCGTATACCGCAAGATCGCCGAAGGGACGTTCCCGCCGCAGATACCGATCAGTGTCCATGGGGCGGGCTGGAGCGAAGCTGAGATCAACCGCTGGGTGGCAAACCCGCCGGGTTATCGCGTACCTGAAGCGCGAAGAGGGGCTAGTTCTGACTAGTTCGGAACAATCATGCTGTGCAGCTACAATCTTGCCGATTTGCTGATCTGCATGATTTCCGCGCCATCGCGCAGCATGTCGAGATGATCGCTCCACCATTGATGCATGGTCACGCGCTCCTCCCAGTAGCGCCCCCGGTTGTAGACTGCCCTAACGCTGTTGGCGTCGGCATGAGCGAGCGACCGTTCGATGGCGTCCGGCGACCACTTGCCGCTTTCGTTGAGGAAGGTCGACGCGGTGGTTCGCAACCCATGCGCCGTCACTTCACCAGTCGCATAGCCCATGCGGCGAAAGGCCTGATTGACGGTGTTCTCGCTCATTGGACGTCGCCAAGTATGGAAGGCCGGAAAGACAAACCCGTCGGGCCCCGTGAGAGCGAAGAGCTCTTCAAGATAGGTGAGCACCTGGCGTGACAACGGAACTTCATGCGCGCGGCGCATCTTCATGCGCTCGGCGGGAATTTTCCAGACCGCATTGTCGAAGTCGATCTCAGACCACTTTGCCATGCGGATCTCACCCGGTCGCGCCATGACGTGCGCCGACATCTGCATAGCAAGTCGCGTGACTGCATTGCCCGCATATGCGTCCATTGCGCGCAGCAACTCACCCATTTGCTTGGGATCAAGAATTGCCGCGTGATGCGTGACCTTTGGCACGACCAGCGCGCCGCGCAGAATTGAACTGGGGTCCGTCTCGCCGCGTCCGGTAGCGACGGCATAGCGGAAGACACGGCCCGCAAAGGATCGGCAACGCCGCGCGGTTTCATACTTCCCCCGCGCCTCAATCCGCTTGAGCGCAGCCAGCAAGTCCACAGGCTTGATGTCCGCGACTGGGAAGGTCCAGATCGGCTTGAGCTGCTCGAGGAGCCAGTTGGCTTTCTGCGTGGTCGCCTCCGACTGTCCTTCAGCGACCCGCTTGTCGATATACTCCCTGGCGATCTCAACAAAAGTATTTGCCGCGTTGAACGCCGCGACAAGCTTTTCACGCTTGCGCTCAGCCAGTGGGTCCTTGCCCGCATCCAGCTTGGACCGCGCATCGTCCCGCCTCTTGCGAGCTTCGGCGAGACCGACGTCCGGATAGCGACCAAGCGCAAGCCGCTTCTGCTTCCCCATATAACGGTATTTGTACCGCCATAGCTTCGATCCGCTGACTTGGACCTCCAGGTAAAGGCCGCGCTCATCCGTATGCTGGGATATCTTCCCAGTCGGACGGATGTTCCGAATTTGCATGTCTGTGAGCGCCACGATCGAATCTCCTCAACGTTTCCGGAGAAGGTCGACGAGGGTGCAATAGGGTCATGGGGCCATGAGAGCTTCGAGCGGGGCCATATCGCCCTTTTTCTGGCACGCCATGGCCCCGGATTGCCTGAAATCGCCTGACACATTCCGGGATAGGTGAGGCTCGAAAATGGCAGAATTCTGCCGTTTTGTCGACCCTTTTGGGATGGTTTGGAATGAGTTGATGGTGCCCAGAAGAGGACTCGAACCTCCACGCCCTTGCGAGCGCCGCCACCTGAAGACGGTGCGTCTACCAATTCCGCCATCTGGGCACACTATCGATGGCCGGTCTTCGAAGCACGGCCAT
>Ga0114916_1000572_pt1 | contig 24065 bp, 21 predicted proteins | sample MalvirAntarct_66_FD_83501 | JGI IMG/M metagenome (GOLD analysis project Ga0114916, IMG submission 83501) | Marine viral communities from the Global Malaspina Expedition - Malaspina viral metaG Antarct_66 | ecosystem: Environmental > Aquatic > Marine > Oceanic | place: West Anvers Island... | reverse complement strand
GGCGCGAAGCCATCGAGGGCGTCACGCCGGTTTCGCGTGAACGGCGTCGCGCGCCGAGCGTCCGACCTCATCGGGCAGTTGCGGGTGGTGATGTTCTCCGCGGACGACCTGGACATCATCGCCGGGGCGCCCGCCCTCCGCCGCCGCTACCTGGACATCACGATCTCGCAGTTCGATCCCGCATACCTCCGGGCCCTCCAGCGCTACCAGCGCGTGCTGGAGCAGCGGAACTCGCTGCTCCGCAAACTCCAGGAGCGCCGCGGGCGAGCGGACGAACTCGACTTCTGGGACGAGGAACTCGCCGTCGCCGGTGCCCTCATCGTGAACCGGCGCGCCGAGGCGATCCGCGACCTCGCGCGCGACGCGAGCGCCCGCTACGCCGAACTCGCACCGACCGAGGGCGAGGACCTCGCGGTCTGCTACGAGCCCCGGCTCCCGGGCGCACTGCCGGAGGCGACGCGTGAGCACGACCTCGCCGAGCGCTTCCAAGCGGCGATCGGCAACGAGCGCGGCGAGGACGTCCGACGAGGCGTGACGCGGTGGGGGCCACATCGTGACGATGTGCAGTTCCTGATCGGTGGCCACCACGCCGGCAACAGCGCCTCCCGAGGGCAGCAGCGGACGGCTGCCCTCGCCCTGCGACTCGCCGAGGTCGAACTCTCCACGGAGCGCACCGGCGACCCGCCCGTGCTGCTGCTGGACGACATCCTCTCGGAGCTCGACGCGGGCCTCCGCGAGCGCATCCTCGCTGCCGCCTACCACGTGGACCAGGTGCTGATCACGACCCCGGACATCGACCGCCCGACGCCGGACGAACTCCCCGAGGCCATCCGCTACCGCCTCGTGGGCGGCGAGCTCACGCGCCTCGAGGGGTAAGAGCTGACGTCAGTCGGCGTAGAGCGGGCTCGACGCCGCGCTCACCAGCATGCGCACCGCCTGCGGGTCGGACGACAGCGAGACGCGACGTCCGGGTTCGGCGCGCACGAGGAACTCGCCGTCCACCTGGATCGAGAGCGGGCCGTAGGTCGTGAACTCGAACGCCTCGGCGCGGCGGTACTCGAACCGTGCTGCGCGCGACAGGTGCCACGCGCGGCGTCCCCGCACGATGCCACGCCCGAGGTGGGCCACAGCGTCGAGCAGGCCAACGGGGCCCTGTCGCGCCTCGAACAGTGCGAGGTCGAGGAGGCCGTCGTCCATGCGGGCGTCCGAGGTCAGCGCACTCACGCCACCGTAGAGCCGGGAGTTGCCGGCCACACCGATGAACAACGAGCGCTCAGGACGCTCACCGTCCCAGTCGCCCACAATCGGCACGGGGCGCTCGAACGCGACCGCGCCGAGGCCCGCAACGACGAAGGCGCCCTGCGCCAGCCGCCGCTTGAGCCCCGGACGTTCCTCGACACGTCGCACGACAGCGGCGTCGAGGCCAAAGCTACACATCAGCAGGAACCGGCGTTTCAACTCGCCCACGCGCACGACGCCGAGGTCGACATCGACGGTGCGACCGTGCTGCGCGAGGAGGACCGCGGCCACCGGGTCCATCGGAATGCGCGCCTCGCTCGCCCAGACGTTCGCCGTGCCCGCAGGGATCAGGCCGACCGCGACATCGCGACGGCCGGCAGCGCGCACGCCGTCGACGACTCCGTTTAGCGTGCCGTCACCTCCGCAGGCGAAGACCACAGCTGCGCCTGACTCCGCGGCGGCCTTCCCGAGGACGCGCGGGCCGTCCGAGTTCGGCGTCGCCTGCACCGTCGTCTCCCACGAGGGGCCGAGGACGCTCAGCGCGGCCTCCAATGCCTCCGGGGCGAGGGCACGGCGGGCACGCGGATTCTGAATGACGACGGCTCGAGGCATCCGGTCATGCTAGCGGGAGACCTCGGCGAGGGCTCCTTCGCTCGCCGGTGGGCTCAGGATGCCCTTGCGCCGGGTCGCACTATCATCGGCGGAACCCACGAACGGGGTCGGAGGACACATGATCCAGATCAAGCGGTACGACCACATCAGCATGGCTGTACCCGAACTGGACCCTCAGATCGCGATCATGGAACGGCTCTTCGGCTTCCGCTTCGGCGGCAAGTTCGAGAACGACGAGGGTTACTACGGGGTCAATATGGAGATCCCGGGCTCCAGCAACCTCGGTTGGGAGATCCTCTCGCCTCGCGGCGATGACTCTTACCTCCACCGCTTCCTCGCCGGGCCGACCGGCCCTGGCCTGCACCACGTCGCCCTGCAGATCGAGTCGACGAACCAGGCCGCCGAGGTCATCCAGGCAGAGGGCATGGAGGCGTGGGGGCATCGCCCCGAGCAGGCCGAGAGCGGCGACGGGCGGGGCGTGATCTACCTCCACCCTCGGAGCGGCGGGCGCGGCTTCCTCTGGCAGATGTACGCCGGCGAGTCCTGGTACATGGGCGAGCCGTTCGAGGATCCGCGCAGCGACACCCTCGGCATCATCGCGGTGAACCACCTGGCCCACGCGACGCGCGACCGCCACGAGCTCGCCGGCTGGTACGAGCGTGTGTTCGGGATGCGCACGGTGTGGGAATCCCCCGACGACCGGGAAGACCCGGGCTTCCGCACGCGTGTCCTCGAGGCGCAGGGGGGCCAACTCCGCTTCGAGGCGATCGAGCCCTCGCGGGACGACTCGTTCATCGCGAAGTTCATCGAGGCCCGCGGCGAGACGATGCACCACGTGACCTTCGAGGTGCGCGACTTCGAGCAGGCGATCGCGGCGTGCGAGGGCCTCAAGGTCCCCACGTTCGGGTCGCGCTCAGGGGTGCGTGACGGCGCCCGCTGGAGCGAGGCATTCATCCACCCGAAGTACACGGGCGGGCTCCTCGTGCAGTTCTTCTGGCAGGAGCGGCCCGGCATCTGGATCTAGCCCGGCATCTCGTCTGACAAGGAAACAGGACTGCCTCGCGGCAGTCCTGTTTCGTGCAGAGGCGAGTCCGGGTCAGTTCCCGGCGATGCGCTTCCGCTTGTGCTCGACGTAGTCGACGAGCAGGTACTCACCTAGGCGGTCGGGCGTGGTGTAGAAGACGCGGCCGCCGTTGATCTTCGCCAGCTGGTTCACGAACTCCTTGAGGTAGTAGTTCCGGTCCAGCATGAAGGTGTTGATGCGGATGTCCTGCTGGGTGACCCGCTTCACGGCCTTCAGCGTCTCGCGGATCGTGATCGGGCTCGGCGGGTAAGCGAACTGCGAGCGGCCCCGCTCGAGGTGCGCCGTAGGCTCGCCGTCCGAGATCATCAGGATCTGCTTCGCCCCACCTCGATGCTTCGCGAGCAGACGCTCGGCCAGCATCAGCGCGTGGTGCATGTTCGTGCCGAGGACTGACTCGTCCCAGCGCACGTAGGGCAGCTCCTGCGCCTTCAACTCCCGCGCGTAGGCGGAGAAGCCGATGACGTAGAGGGAGTCCTTTGGGTACTGCGACTTGATCAGGTTCTGCAGCGCCAGCGCGACCTTCTTCGCCGCCTGGAACGAACCGCGCAGCGCCATCGACCACGAGAGGTCGACCATCAGCACGGTCGCCGTCGTCGTCACTTGCTCGGTGCGGTAGACCTCGAAGTCGTCGGGGTGCAGCTTCACGGGGGAGCCCCGTCCCTCGCGCTCAAGGGCGTTCCGGATCGTCCGGCCCATGTCGAGGTAGAACGGGTCGCCGAACTCGTACGGCTTGCTGTCGTCGAGGCGCTCGCCGTGGCGTCCGGCCTCAGGCACCGGGTGGTTTCCGATATTCTGCTTCTTGAGCTGCCGGTAGATCTCCTGCAGCGCGTTCTGGCCGATCATCCGCGTCCCGCGCGGCGTGAGCTGCCACTCGTCCCCGTCGCGGCGGACGTAGCCAGCCTCCTCGAGGACCTCGAGCAGCTTCTTGAGCTCCTCGAACTGGTCGACGGCGTCTTCGCCGAGGAGCTCCTTGAGCTGGTCGAGGTCGACGTGGTCGAGCTCGCCCGTGTACTGAGCACGCTCGAGGTCGCTCTCGAGGCCGTCGATGTTGGACATCTCGTCCATGAGGCGCATGGCCTCCTGGAGTCCGATCTCCTCGTCGCCCCGGAACGGGTAGGAGGACGGGTCCTCGCCGTTGGGGTTCAGGAAGTCGAGGTTCTGCGCGAGCTCGGACAGTTCGGACTCGAGCTCAGGGTCGCCGAGGCGGTCCGAGAGCAGGCTCTGGAGTTGCTCGCGCTGGTCTCCGGGCAGTGACTGCATCAGCGACTGCATCGCCTGCATCTGCGCCTGCATCTGGTCGATCAGTTCGTCCAGCGACTGCGGGGGGTTCTCGCCGAACATGTCGCCGTACTGGTCCATGAAGTTCTGGAAGTCCGGCTCTTCGCCGCGCATGCGCTGGGCGAGCATGTCGTTCAGGTCGCGGACCATGTCCTTCATGCGCTGGATGTCGCCCTCGGACATCTCCTGGACCATCTTCTCGACGTCCTTGAAGAACTGGTTGGTCATCGACTGGCGGAGTTGCTCCGTCAACTCCTGGAAGCGCCGCTGCGCCTCGGGGTCGAGGAACTCGTAGTTCTGGAGCTCCTTCATCTGACCGGCCGGGTCGTCCGGCAACTGGTCGAGGAAGTCCTGCTTGCGCTGCGCGATGCGCTCCAGCATCTCGCGGAACTGCTCCTGGTCGTCCTGGCCAGACTGACCACCGCCCTGCGGCCGCCCACCCTGCGAAGGGTCGCCGCCCTGCTCGCCGGACTGCCCTTGCTGACCCTGCTGGCCGCGTTGTCCCTGCTGCCCTCGCTGAGGCTGGCCGGACATGCCGGGCTGCTGGCCCATCTCGCCACGCTGCCCGCGTTGGCCTTGCTGGCCCTGCTGACCGTCGGCGCCTTGCTGGCCCTCTTGCCCGTCGCCCCCCTCGGAGCCATCTCCGGGCTGCTGGCCGGTCTGCTCACCCGAGGGTTGGCCGTCCTGGCCTTGCTCACCCTGCGGCTGGCCGTCCTGCTGCCCTTGCTGTCCCGACTCGCCGAGGCGGTCGCGCAGGGTCTCCCGTTCGAGGTCGAGGAGCTCGTCCAACTGGCGACGGATGTCCTCCATCACCCCGCCCATGTCGTACTGGTCGAGGCGCTGCCGCCGCATCTGGCGCAGTTTCTGGAGGAGGTCGCGCAGGCCTTGCTTGCGGTCACCCTGCGGCGACTGCATCCCGCGCTGCATCAGGTTCCGCAGCGCGTGCTGCAGGTCCCCGAAGTTCATGAGGTCGTCCGAGAGCGCGTCGAGGATGTCGTCCGCGTCCAGGGTCGGGAGCGATTGCGTCCCGTCCCACTCGGTGTAGCGGTATCTCATCGCCATGCGGCGGTTCCAGTCCCAGGACTGGGGCGGAGTACAGGACAGCCGCGCCTACCGTGGTCCTCCCGTGGAGGACTACCCGCGGTAGAGCGCCTGTCCGCCGACCCGGTCCTTGTTCAGTCGCTTGTTCAGGTGCAGCCCTTCGAGGACAAACTCGACCGCGGAGGCCTGTACCTGTGGGCGCTCGTCGTTGGTGACACGACCGACGAGTTCGGCCATGCCGTCCAACGAGCGCAGGAGCGTGACGTACTCACCGGCCGCCATCGCCTCGCCGGTCTCCACGGAGAGGCCGGTCTTGAATGCCTCGACGACCTGCTCAGTGTCGGCGTCGCCGAGGGTGCGGTTGAAGGCGGACACCACGGCACCCTGGATCAGGCGGTCGAGGATCTGCTCATCCTTGCCCTCCTCGACCGTCTCGAACTCCACCTTGCCCTGCAGGCTGGGGATGACGAACGGGAGGTCCGAGACGCGCGGCACGACCACGGTGTCGCCGAGGCGGATGGCGCGCCGGAGCGCGTTCGCCAGCAGCGCCTCGTAGTTCGCCACAGAGGCGCGGACGGAGACACCGGAGCGCTGGCTCACGTCGGGGGACCGCCGGGCAAGCCGGCTGATCTCCGCGACGATCTCCTTCATGTAGTCCGGCACCACAACCTCGAAGTCGTCCGAGGTGAACGGTGCCGACTCGGACTCCATGATCGAGATCTCGTGCTCGATGGTGCGGGGGTAGTGCGTCCGGATCTGGGAGCCGTAGCGGTCTTTGAGCGGGGTAATGATGCGACCGCGGTTGGTGTAGTCCTCCGGGTTTGCCGTGGCGACCACGAGGACATCGAGGTCGAGGCGTACCTTGTGGCCGCGGATCTGGACGTCGCGCTCCTCCATGACGTTCAGGAGGCCCACCTGGATGCGCTCCTGGAGGTCGGGAAGCTCGTTCAGCGCGAAGATTCCGCGGTTCGTGCGCGGGATCAGACCGTAGTGGATGGTCATCTCGTCCGAGAGGTAGCGCCCCTCGGCGACCTTGATCGGGTCAATCTCACCGATGAGGTCCGCGATGGTGATGTCCGGCGTCGCCAGCTTCTCGCCGTAGCGCTCGCTGCGGTGCATCCAGCGCACGGGAGCATCGTCGCCGCGCTCAGCCACTAGCAGTCGCCCTTCGGCGGACAGGGGCTTGAACGGATTCTCGGGGATCTCGCACCCGTCGAGGGTGGGGGTCCACTCGTCCAGCAGCGAGGTGAGGCTGCGGATGATGCGGGACTTCGCCTGGCCGCGCTCGCCCAGCAGGATGATGTCCTGCCCGGAGAGGATCGCGTTCTCAAGCTGGGGGACGACGCTTTCCTCGTACCCCACGATCCCGGGGAAGACTTCGTCGCCGCTCCGGATCTTCTCGATGAGGTTGTGACGCATCTCCTCGCGGACGGGGCGCACCTCGTACCCGGAAGCCTTCAACTGTCCAAGCGTCGCCGGTCGTTCATTCGCCAAGGTCTACCCCCTCCGCTTCGGGCTCAGTATACGCAGCCGCAAAGGGGGTACGACGAGATCCCTCATTTCGCTCTCATGCCAAGTTTGTTGAGAGGTGGCGCGACACCCCCTCGAACCTCGCGCGAGCGCCAGCGGCGGCGAAGGATGCCGAGCGCGGCGAACACGAAGAACCCCTCGCGTGGGCGAGGGGTTCGATGTCGACCGAGAAGGTCGAGTGCTTGAAGTCCGACCGGCGCTAGAGGGCAGCCTCGGCGGCACCGGCCGCCATCGGCACGCGGCTCTGGAGCTGCTCGACCGCGCGGCCAAGGAGCGAGTCGCGGACCACGATGACCTCCGGGAGGTCCAGGAGGTCGCCGAGCGACACGTTCAAAGCCGCAGCCACGCCCAGCAGGGTCGAGAGGGGCATGTCGCGCTTGCCGTTCTCGTAGTTCGAGAGCGAGGCCTGGGTGATGCCGGTCAGTCGCGCCACATCGGCCTGCGACATCTCGCGGCGCAGACGCCACTCACGGACGCGCTGGCCTACCTCGACTCGGGTTCCTGGCTGCTCGGTCTCAACGGTCATCGTCGTCACTGCTGTTGTCCTTCATAGAGGTGAGACGGGGGTCAGACCCCACCGCCCCCGCCTGTATCACAGCGCTGCCCGTACCGTGGCGCACTGTGTGATTGTGCATTCGAACACAATCTATGATGACCGTCATAGGCGGTTTAAGCAAGGAGCCGCTGTATCCGGCCAGTTAAGTTTGAGTCTCAGCCTGACAGGCCATTCCGGTGCGTCGGGAGGTTTGCGACGCCTGAACGAGCTAAGGCAGGATCTCGATCGTCGCGACCTGACCCAGTTCGAGCTGCCACTCCCAGCCGTCGTCACTGGACATGAACCAGATGTCGCGGTGCAGGCCGTGGACCGCGCTCCCCGTGTCCGCGCAGGTGTATAGGCGGTCGATGGGGTCGCCCACGATGCGAAAGCGCTGCCCGAGGTACCTGTAGGCACAGGCGGCCGCACCCGGGTACACGATCGACCCGTCGCGCATCGCGCCACAGAAGTTCCCGCCGTCGCCCGGGTGGCGGCCCTTCGGCCCAACTTCGCAGTAGTAGAAGGAGACCGTGGCGGTCACTCGATCGCCGGGGACAAGCGCCGGCTCCGCGGGGGCCACGGGCGCGACTGAGGCTGAAGCAGCCTCGGCGGGCGCGGGGGGCGACTCAGTGATCGCCGCAGCCGCCGAATCCGCGTCGGTCACGCTCACCCGCTCGGCCTGGAGCGCGCGGGGCGCTCCCCCGTCGGGCACGAACACGCTCGCGAAGGATGCCTCGATAGGCCGGTCGTTCGCGGGATCGCTCAAGCTGGGGAGCGACTCGCCGCCCGGGAGGAGGTCAGCGACGGCCTCGGTCGTCCGTTCGGCTGACGCGGAGCCGAGTTCGACCATGCGGGCTGGCATCGTGAGGTAGCGCGCGACGGACTCTTGCTGCTGGCCTGCCGAGCGCGTGGTGAACGCAAAGGACATCACCCCCACGAGGAGGGCGATTGCCAGGCCACCCAGGCCTGCTGCCGTAGACCGACGAATGATTCGCACGCCGGCGCGCTGAATTGTTCCCGCCACGCGGCGGAGTATGTCAGCGTGAGCGGACCGTCAGGTATCAGGAGTCGTCCGAACTTATCAACAAACGTGGATGCCAGCGTTCCGTCAGGAACGAATTACGAACGGCCATGTTGAAAGTTCACGACGCTTCGACCTCGGCTTGACCTCGCAAGGCGTCTCCGGAGTCGACCTACGCGAGATAGCCCTCGGCGCGGAGGTCGTGGACGGCGGCACGGAAGGCCGCGATGGTGTCGGTCACCTCGCGCTCGCCATGCGCGCTCGAGACCATGCCACCGTTCCCCATGAGGTCGACGCCGTGGTTGTACAGCGCCCAGCGGAGCGGCCGCATGAGGTCGCCCACGACCCCTCGAGGCTCGTCCATGGCGTCCCATTCGACCTCGACGGGCATCGGGGCCTCGTAGCCCATGTTCACGTGCCACATCGACGAGACCGTCCACGCGGAACCGCCGACAGACTCCTCGCGGAACATCTCGTTGAGCCCTCGGACGATCTCGGCGGCGGTCGCGTCGGCACGCTCACACTCACCGCCCTTGTTGATGAGGCGGAGCGCCTCGAGGCCAGCCGCGGCGGAGACCGGGTTCGCGTTGAACGTGCCCTGATGGGAGATGCGGCGGCGGTCGTTCCACTCGGCGTCGTTCTCGCGGAGTTCGATGAAGTCCATCACGTCCGCGCGCCCGACGACGCAGCCACCCGGGAAGCCTCCCGCGACGATCTTCGCGTGCGTCGACAGGTCCGGCGTGACGCCGTACCGCTCCTGCGCCCCGCCCGGGGCCATGCGGAAGCCCGTGATCACCTCGTCCATGATGAACAGCGCGCCCGTCTCCTCGGTAATGCGTCGCGCCTCGTGGAGGTATGACGGGTCGAGGGGATGTGTGCCCCAGTGCGCGCCGGTCGGCTCGAGGATCACCGCGGCGACATCGCGCGGCTCGAGCGCCTCGTGCAGCGCCTTCACGTCGCCGGCTGGAAGCACCGTGAGGCTCGAGTAGAACGAGGGCGGCACACCCACCGAGAACGGGAGCGGCTCGTCAGCCCTCGTGCGACCGACCAGAAGGTCGTTCCAGCCGTGGAAGTGGTCGTCGAGCTTGATGACACGGTCGCGGCCGGTGTAGGCACGCGCCAGGCGCAGCGCCATCATCGTCGCCTCCGTGCCCGACGAGGTGAACCGCACGCGCTCGGCGCACGGCACCATGTCGATCACCTGCTGCCCCCACTCGATCTCGAGGTCGTGCGACGAGCCGAAGTGGGTCCCGCGCTCCATCGCGCGGCGGGCAGCGTCCATCACCTCGGGCCGGTTGTGGCCCAAGAGCAGCGCCCCGTGCCCGCCGATGAAATCGACGTACTCGTTGCCGTCGACGTCCCACTTGCGGGGCCCCTCTGCGCGGTCGACGTAGATCGGGAAGGGGAAGAACGCGCGAGCATCGTGCGTGACGCCGGAGGGGAAGACCCTGGCGGCGCGATCCGCGTAGGCCTTCGACTTCGCGTGCATCGCCCGATAGGTCTCCAGAATGTCAGACATGAGGGCGCCCCTTCGCGGCCAGCGGTTTCCGTCAGCATCAGTGTCGGAGCGAGGTGGCACCGGAGCAACAACGAGGTGACAACGGGGACACCGCGCCGATCCGGCCTAGCCCGACCTCGTACGCTGGAATCGCACGCAGGGAGGCCACATGCCAGCACCCACACAACTCACCGACGACGACATCACCACCGCCCTCTCCACCCTCGACGGGTGGGAACGCGACGGCGACCAGATCGTCCGCTCCTTCGAGTTCGGCGACTTCGTCGAGGCGTTCGGATTCGTCGCACGCGTCGCGATCCTGCAGGAGAAGGCGAACCACCACGCCGAGACGTGGGGTGTCTACAACAAGGTGCGCCTGACGCTGAGCACCCACGACGCGGGCGGCATCACCCAGAAGGACGTGGACCTCGCGACGGAGATCAACGCCCTCCTGGGATAGGACTCCCTACCTCGGACGGTTGTAGGCGCGGACACCGAGCGGGATCGCGATCGCCAGCAGCACCGCGCTCCAGATCAGCGCGGCGGTGACGTCGGCGCCCGCGTCCTGCCCGAGGGCGAGCGCACGGGAGGCGTCGACGGCGCGCGTGAACGGGTTGGCGTCCGCGACGGGCCCGAGCCATGACGGCATCGACTCCACCGGCACGAACGCCGACGAGATGAACGTCACGGGGAAGATCGCGACGAAGCCGATCACGTTCACCGCCTCGACGCTGCGAGCCGAGAGGCCGATGGCGGCGAAGAGCCCGGCCACCGGTAGCGCGAAGATGATCGCGATCCCCGGCGACGCAATCGACTCGAGGATCGACCCGCCGAAGCGGAAGCCGATCAAGTAGCCCACGCCGATCATCAGCACCGCGACGAAGATGTTCGCCATCACGTCCGAGGCCAAGCGCCCCGTGATCACGGCGGAGCGGGCGATCGGCAGCGACCGGAAGCGCTCGAACAGTCCGGACTGCGCGTCCTGTGCGAGGCCAAGCGCCGTCGCGAACGCTCCGAATACCACCGTCTGCACGAGGATGCCCGGCAGCAGGTAGGTGATGTAGTCCGGCGTGGTCACGCGGATCGCACCGCCCAGCACGTAGGTGAACAGCAGCAGGAACATGATCGGCTGGACGGTGATCGAGACGAGGTTCTCGGGCAGGCGGATGTAGCGGAGCAGGTTGCGCCGCGTCATCACGAACGAGTCGTGCAGGGTCCAGCGGAGGCCGACGGCCCCGGTGTTCGAGTCGCTCACGCGGGCGCTCCTTCCAACTCGGCGTCGACTTCCTCGGCGGCCCGGCCCGTGAGGGCCAGGAACACGTCGTCGAGGCTGGGCTGCCGAAACGCGAGGTCTTCGACGGCGATGCTGCCTGCGTCCAGCGCACGGATGATCTCCGCGACGACGCCTGCCTCGGAACCGACCGCGACGGTCACCTCCCGGGCTGCGGCGTCGACATGCGGCGTCGCGCCGTACTCGTCGAGGATGGCGCGGGCCGCCTCGATCTGCGCGGCGTCCGCGAGGCGGATCGCCAGCACGCGCCCGCCGACACGCTCCTTGAGCTCGTTGGCCGTGCCCTCCGCGATCACGCGTCCGTGGTCGACGACCGCAATCCTCGAGGCGAGGCGGTCGGCCTCCTCGAGGTACTGCGTGGTGAGCAGGACTGTGGTGCCGCTCTTCGCGAGGTCCTCGATCACGGCCCACAGGTCGATGCGGCTGCGCGGGTCGAGGCCGGTCGTCGGCTCGTCGAGGAACAGCACCTCGGGCTCGTTCACGATCGCCGCGGCGAGGTCCAGGCGGCGGCGCATGCCGCCCGAGTAGGTCTTCGCTCGGCGGTCCGCGGCATCCTCCAGCCCGAACTGCTCGATGAGCGTCCGCGCCCGCTGCTTCGCGACGCCACCCGGCAGGTGGTAGAGCCGCCCAACCATCTCGATGTTCTCGAGGCCGGTGAGTTGGTCATCGACGGCGGCGAACTGGCCGGCGACACCGATGGCGCTGCGCACATCGTGCGCCTCGCGGACGACGTCATGCCCAGCCACGGAGGCACGGCCCCCTGTGGGCCGCTGGAGGGTGGAGAGGATCTTCACGAGGGTGGTCTTCCCGGCGCCGTTCGGCCCGAGGAGGCCGAAGACGATGCCGGGTTCGACGGTCAGATCGATGCCGCGGAGGGCCTCGACCTTTCCGAACGACTTCGTCAGGCCATCGACAACGATGGCCGCCTGGGTGGACGACGACGACATGGGCGTTCTCAATCTGCCGGAATGGCGCGTGGTCTGCCGCTCACACGGGTGAGTCTAGGCAGACCAAATCAAACCTCAAGAAAGCTGGCGTGCCGCGAGCGCCAGATCGAGGAAAACGCGAAGTCTGGACTAGGTCAATCGCCCGGTGTCACCGCCGCGGGAACTCCGGCCTCGACCTCATCGAGGAAGCCTCGGACGGTTCGGTTCCAGTCGTCGGGACGCTCGAAGTACGCGGAGTGGCCCGCGCCCTCGACGAGGTGGAAGCGCGAGCCGGGCGTGAGCTCGTGCGAGATGCGGATGAGGTCGGGGTGAATCACTCGGTCCTGCGCGCCCACGATCCAGAGGATGGGCAGGCCGGAGTCCACGAGCCGCTGCGCGGTCGAGCCTCGGTAGTTCACGAGCCGACCGGTCGGCTTGAGGAAGTCGCGCGGCCTCGTCGGGTTGATCGAGCGGATGCGCATGTAGAGATGGCGCATCTCCGGGTTCGCATCCCCGAAACCCTCGGCGAGGGCGCGCTGTAGGAGCGACCCCGCGAGCGTGCCGTCCTCCTCGAGCGCCGTCTTAAGCGCGCGATAGCGGTCGTCGACGCAGCCACCGTTCGTGCCGGAGTAGGTGAGCGAGACGATGCGCCCCGGATCGCGCGAGAGCAGGCCGAAGGCCGTGCGGCCGCCCATGGAGTGCCCCACGAAGTGGACGCGCTCGATCCCGAGGTGGTCGAGGAGCTGACGCACGTCAGTGCCAAACGCGATCCGGCCGGGGCCATCCTCGATGTCCGGAGAGCGACCGAAGGCGCGGTGGTCGAAGGTGATCACTGGGTACCGGTCGGCGAGGGCCGGCACCTGCTGCCACCATGACATCGCGTTGCCACCCGCGCCGTGCGCGAGGAGCACCGGGGTCGGTACGCCCTCGCCGGGCGTCGGTCCGTGGACCTCGTAGTAGAGGCGGAAGCCCTCGGCGCTGCCTTCCCCACCCTCGGGTTGGGGGCTATCGAGGTCGAGGTGGGGCATGTTTGATCTCCTCGCCGCCGTCCCACGGGACGCCGGTCACCTTCGATATCACGGTCAGCATGTCCTGGATGTCGCCCAGCAACTGGTCGTCCGGGTCGGCCTCCAGCGCATCGAGCGCTTTGAGGAAGAGTTCATTCGCCGAGACGTACATCTCCTCGGGCGTCCCCTCGACGGCCTGATGCCCTTTGCCCTTGCCGGTCGCCATCGCGTTCGCGACGAACTCTCGGCACCACCCGGCGGTGTAGAGGATGTACGCGTCATCGCTGCCGAGGGCGACCGCACGGTCGAGTTCCTCGAGACCGTCGGCGAACTTCCGTTTCCGCGTCACCAGCGTCTGCCCCAGGTAGGAGCGTGCCTGGGCATACTCCGGCCACTGGTCCACCACGCGCCGCGCAGCATCGAGGTCCACATCGCCGCCGGCGTGCGACTGCATCACCTGCCGCAGCGCCTGTCGTGCCTCGTCGGGTACGGATTCAGTCATGCCTCGATGATACGCGGCGAGCATCGGCCTCCTCGAAGGGAGCCCACACTCACCCGAGGGAGGCCGGGATCGTGTCGAGGAGCGCGGGTACACTGGGGACTGCGTGCGCCGGTAGCTCAGCGGATAGAGCACTAGTCTTCGGAACTAGGTGTCGGGGGTTCGATTCCCTCCCGGCGCGCCACCCTCCCTCGCCCCTCCACGCGCGAGACGCGGTGCCAAAGGTCTCCAGTTCCCCGCTCGATGTCGTTTGCGATCAGACTTGACTCCTATGGGAGCGGACCTGACCGCGCTACGCGGCGGCTGTGCCCGACCACACCATATGCCCGCCCGATCACGTGCCTACCGTGACATCACATCTGTTATTGACACTGGTGCTTTGATCTCCGTGCGGGGTTCGCGCAACCAACGGCGACGCGGCAGCGCCGATGGGCGAAGGTCGCTGTCATGCTTCAGGGAGAGAGTTACTGGAATCGGCGGCGGATCAGCAGGCGAGGAGCGCTCCGGGGCGCGGGCGCCGTGGGCCTCGGACTGACGGGTGCAGCCCTCGTTGGCTGCGGCGAGGAGGACGATCCCGCCCTCGCGGAGTCGACCGGAGGACAGTCGGGGAGCACGCCCACGACGGGTGGAAGCGGCGCCCAGGAATCGCCCGGGCAGGTGCGCGTCGCGCCCGGTATGTACGAGGGACACATCGCACCGACCCAGGCAGAGGAGAACTACCTCCAGCAGGGGCGGCGTGGCGGCACTCTACGGGTGCGGTACCTCGACCCGCCGCACATGGACTTCAACCGCACGCTGTCCTGCACGGTCAACACGACCATGGACTACACGAAGAACAAGCTCGTCCGGGCGGTCTTCGGGCCTCGCGCGAACCCGGCACTCATCGACATCGAGCCCGACCTCGCCGAGTCATGGGAGGTCAACGAGGACGCCACGAAGTACACGTTCAACCTGCACCGCGGCGCGAAGTTCCAGAACGTCGCCCCGGTGGACGGCCGCGAGTTCACCGCCGAGGACGTGCGCGCCTCGGTCGAGCGCTACCAGGGCGGCGGCTCGCAGTCCGATGTCTGGTCGCCGGTGGAGTCGATCGAGATGCCCGACGACTACACCGTCGTGTTCAACCTCGACCAGCCGTTCGTCGACTTCCCGCGCAACATCGCGGCGTGGTCACACATGGACGCTCGCGAGGTGGTCGACGACGACGAGTTCATGCGTTCAAAGGCGATCGGAACGGGGCCGTTCATCCAGGAGGAGTGGACCAACAAGGAGCGGTCCGTCTTCTCGAGGAACCCCGACTACTTCGAGGAGGGACTGCCGTTCCTCGACGGCGTCCTGGCCTCGGTCATTGAAGATCTCGCCGTCCAGCGGACGGGCTTCGAGACCAACAATCTCGTGGACTGGTCGACGTCACAGGAGACCGAGGCACACGACGTCCTCGCTGCCGTGGACGACGCCGTCTACGCCAAGGTGCCGCGCGCGCAGGGCGCGAACACGGGCGGCTACCACTTCCAGATGCAGAACCCGACGTTCCAGGACGAGCGCGTCCGGCGGGCGTTCTCGCTCGCGATCGACCGTGTCGAGTACGACCTCGCCCAGTTCCAGGGGGACGGCGGCGGGTTCTCCCTCGGCCCGATCGCGTGGCCGGTGCTGTACGACACCATGCCGACGCAGGCGTCCCAGGGCGAGTGGTACCAGTACGACCCGGAGAAGGCGAGCCAGTTGCTGCAGGCCGCCGGCTACAGCAGTGACAGCAAAGTCCGGGTGGACGCACCGGCCTGGTACAAGCGTCGTGACTACGCGAACTTCCTCGTCCCGATGTACGGGATGGTCCCCGAGATGGACTTCCAGTTCCGCGAGGTCGACAACCCAACGGCCGTGTCGATGCTGAACGACCGGAACTTCGACGACACGATGAACATCACGTGGGGCCCGCCCGCGTACTCGGTCGACCAGGCCGTGTACCCCTGGTACCTCTCCGATGGTGGCCTGAACTTCAACAATGTTGACGATGCCGAGATGGACAGACTGCTGAAGGCCCAACGTGGCGAGATCGACCCTGACGCTCAGAAGGAGCTCTGGCACCAGATCGAGGATCGGGTCTTCGATCAGGTGTGGGATGTGTTTTTCCCGGAAACGGTCTTCCGGCGGGAGTTGTTCCACAACTACATGGTGAACTACCGCGTCCACGGGATCGGGAACTTCACCTGCTACGCGAACGGGCAGATACGCAGCGTCTGGCTGGACGAAGGCGCTCCCGCCTGAGTCGCTCCTACGCGGCGCCTGAATAGCGTGTCCCGAAGGCGGGAGGACGATGCCCTCCCGCCTTCTCGTTGTCGCGCACCTCAGCGTGATCCCTATCTCCCGCACGGGTGGGATGTGATACGAAACAACGGCATCCGGCTCGTAGCGGGGATCGGACACGTTGGGTATTACGGCACGTCTCGCCCGCCGGTCGACGGGCCTCCTCCTCGTGGCTCTTGCCGCGACGCTCGGCGTCGCGTGCTCGTCAAACGAACCCGCCGTCGAGGGCTCGTCGACGCCTGTCGCCGACTCGACCGCGACCGCACCGCCAGAGTCCGGGGGCAACACACTCCGCGAGGTGCGTGAGCGCGGCTACGTCCTCGTCGGGGTGAACAACGCACTGCCGGGGTTCGGCTTCATCCGGCCGGACGGCACCTTCGCCGGGTTCGATGTCGAGTTCGGGCACGCCCTCGCGGCCGCGATCTTCGGTGACCGCGACGCGGTCCAGTTCGTCGGCGTCAGCGCCGCGAGTCGCTTTGAGGCGCTCCGCGTCCATGAGATCGATGTGCTCATCCGCAACACCACATGGACGGTGAGCCGCGACATCCAGGACATGACCTTCGGCGTGCCGAACTTCTACGACGGCCAGGGCGTCATGGTGCGCACCTCCGACAACATCACGACGCTCGAGGACCTCGATGGGGCGGTGGTGTGTGCGCTGTCCGGCACGACGACCCAGCTCAACCAGGAAGACACGTTCGCCGGCACCGGCGTGACCTACCAGCCGCTGGTGTTCGACCGCACGGAGACCCTGCAGGAGGCGTTCGTCGCCGGGCGCTGCGACGCGTGGACAGCCGACCGCTCGCAACTCGCGGCTCGGCGTGCTGCGTTCCCCGAGCGCGCCGGCGGGCCCGAGGGCCTCGTGATCCTCGCGCAGACGCTCTCGAAGGAGCCACTTGCGCCGGCAACCCGCTCCGAGGATGCGTCCTGGTCCGACCTCGTGAACTGGGTCGTGCTCGGCATGATCGCCGCCGAGGAGCTCGGCGTGACGAGCGAGAACGCGGGGGCCCTCGCTGAGGATCCGCCGAACCAGGAGGTCGCCCGCCTCCTCGGATCGACATCGGAGGGCAGCGCATTCCAGGCGCACCCCGGCCTCTCGCCCGACTTCATGCGGAACGTGATCCTCCAGGTCGGCAACTACGGCGAGGTCTACGCGACGCACATCGCCCCGCTCGGCATCGAGCGGGAGGGCAGCCTCAACGCGCTGTGGACGGAGGGGGGGCTGATGTACGCGCCCCCGTTCCGCTAGTGGCGGCGCCCCGATGACCGCCCCGCTCGCGCTCCCGCCGGCACGCCCGATGGAGTGGGTGCGCGACGTCCGAGTGCGTCGCGCCATCCTCGAGGCGGTGACGGTCGGCATCGTGGGCGTGCTCGCGGTCTACATCGCAGCGCGCGCGCAGGCTGCCGGCGGCCTCGACGTCGCGTTCATGCAGGAGCGCGCGGGGTTCGGGGTCGGCGACCAGTTCCTCACCGAGGCGAGCGGACGCGACTCGCGGTGGCTGGCGTACCTCGCCGGGCTCATGAACACGCTGCGCGTCGCGGTCTTCGGCATCGTGCTATCGCTCTCCGTGGGCCTCGTCGTCGGCATCGCGCGGCTCTCCTCGAACTGGCTCGCGGCGAAGCTAGCGTTCGGGTACGTCGAATTCGTCCGCAACATGCCGCTGCCCGTGTTCGTGGTGTTCTGCTACACCGCCGTCGTCCTGCGCCTCCCGAGGATCCAGGACAGCGCTGACCTCTTCGGTCTCGCGTACTTCTCGAACCGCTCGGTCGCGCTCCCGTGGGTCACGTTCGGCAGCGGGGCGGCCGCGTGGGGCGCCATCCTCGCCGTCGGCGTCCTCGGCGCGTGGGTCGCGCATCGCGTCCTCACGACGCGCGAGGAAGCCACCGGCCGTCCGAGCTACCCGATGCGCACGGCGCTCGGCGTCGTCGCCCTCGCGGGGGGCGGTGGGTTCCTGCTGACCGGGATGCCGGCGGCCTGGAACCTGCCCGAGGTCACCCGGTTCCAGTACGAGGGCGGGCTGCAGCTCTCGCCTGAGTTCTTCGGGCTGCTACTGGCCCTCTCCCTGTTCAACGCCGCCTTCATCGCCGAGATCGTGCGCGGCGCCATCTCCTCGGTGCCGCGCGGGGAGCGCGAGGCGGCTGCGGCGCTGGGCCTGTCCTCGTGGCAGCAGTTGCGCCTCGTGGTGCTGCCGCAGGCGATGCGCGTGATGCTGCCGCCGCTCGCCACCCAGGCGCAGAACCTCGCGAAGATGTCGTCGATCGCGATCGTGGTGGCGTTCCCGGACCTGATGAACGTGGGCGGGACGATCATCAACAACAGCGGCGAGGCAATCCCGGTCTTCATCCTCATGACCGTGACCTACTTCGTCCTGAACCTCACCATCGCGCTGATCTTTGTCGGGCCGCAGTGGCGCTTCTCGTGGAGTCGGGGGCGTCGAGCATGACCGCCCTCGGGCTCCCGACGAGCGAGCGGTCTCGTCTGCCGTCCCCGGACGAGACGTGGCGCTGGCTGCACTCGCGGCTCTTCAGCTCCACAGGAAACACGGTGCTCAGCCTCGTGCTGCTCGCCGTCCTCGGGTGGGTGGCGTGGACGTTCACCTCGTGGCTGCTGTTCGAGGCCAACTTCGACGTGGTGCGTGCCAACCGCCGGCTCCTGCTAGTGGGGCGATTCCCCCTCGGCGAGGAGTGGCGCATCTGGCCCGTCCTCTATGGGTTCACCGTGGCGGTGATGTGGACGTGGGGCGCGTGGGGTCGAGTCACCCCGGCGGCCCTCGCTGCGTTCGGGGTGTTCGGCGTGCTCGTGATGCCGGTGATGGCCGGCATGTCCGGGACGCTCCAGACGCTGCCGGCGCTCGGCCTCGCCGCGCTCGCGTACCTCGCGGCGCATCGCTGGTCGCGCGGCACTCGAGGGCAACAGCGCGCGCAACTCGTGGCGGGCCTCGGGTGGGTAGTGCTGCTGCCGAGCACGCTCGCGCTGCTCCTCGTGCGGGGCGGCGTCGACCCCGGGCTCTGGGGCGGTCTGTACCTCAATGTGATCGTGGCGAGCGCGGCGGTGATCGGCGCGCTGCCCTTCGGCATCCTGCTGGCGCTCGGCCGCACCTCCTCGTTCCGCGCGCTCCGAGTCGGCTCCACGGTCTACATCGAACTGATGCGAGGCCTCCCGCTCCCCGTGATGCTGACGCTCGCGTGGCTGGCGCTGCGGCACTTCCTCCCGGCGTGGGGCGGCCTTGAGAACGTCGACCTCGTCTACCGCGTGACGATCGCCTTCGCGCTGTTCACGGCCGCGTTCATCGCGGAGGCGCTCCGCGGCGGCCTCAGCGCCGTCCCCCGAGGGCAGCGCGAGGCCGCGAACGCCCTCGGGCTGAACGGGATGCAGTCCCTGAGCCTCGTGGTGCTACCGCAGGCGGTGCGGAACTCGCTGCCCGCGCTGGCCGGCGAGTTCATCGGCCTGTTCATGATGAGCACGATGGTGGCGGTGGTCGGCCTCACCGACATGCTGCAGGCGGCGCGAGCGACGACCGAGCAGCCCGAGTTCTTCGGGCGGCAGAAGGAAGTCCTCCTGTTCGTCGGGCTGGTGTTCTGGATCACAGCGTTCGGACTGTCGCGGCTTTCCTCGCGACTGGAGCGCGCCCTCTCGGGTGCGGGGACGAGACGAGCATGACGATCGACGCACGTACGAGCACGACGGACTCGGTCGAGGTAGACCACGCCGCCAACGGGTCTCCCGCGATCATCTGCCGAGACGTGCACAAGTGGTACGGCAAGTTCCACGCCCTCCGCGGCATCACGACGAACATCGCCGCGGGCGAGACGGTTGTCGTCTTCGGGCCCTCGGGCTCGGCGAAGTCGACGTTCCTGCGTTGCCTCAACCGCCTTGAGGTGCACGACTCCGGCGACATCATCGTGAACGGCGTCACCCTCGACCATCACGTGAGCAACCTCGCGAAGGTGCGGCGTGACGTGGGGATGGTGTTCCAGCACTTCCACCTGTTCCCCCACCTGACCGTCCGCAAGAACATCACGCTCGCGCCGCAGGTGGTTGGGCACGTCCCCGCCGCCGAGGCGAGCGAGCGCGCCGAGCACCTCCTCGAGCGCGTCGGCATCCCCCAACTGATCGACATGTACCCCTCGGACCTGTCGGGCGGCCAGATGCAGCGCGTGGCGATCGCGCGGGCACTCGCGATGGAGCCGAAGGTGCTGCTGCTCGACGAGCCCACGTCCGCCCTCGACCCCGAGAGCATCCGAGGCATCCTCGCGCTGCTCGAGGAGCTCACGGCGACCGGGATGACGATGGTGATCGTGACGCACGAGATGGGCTTCGCGCGCCAGGTGGCAGACCGGCTGCTCTTCCTCGAAGAGGGGAGCGTCACCGAAGAGGGGACGCCGACCGAGATCTTCGACCACCCGAAGGAAGAGCGGACGCGGAAGTTCCTGGAGCAGATCCTCTAGCCGCGCAGATGGGGCCGGTCACTCGGTCGGCGCAACGACCTCGGTCTGCAGCGGGATCAGGTGCGCGGCACAGCCATCCTCGCCCGCGGTCGTGCCGTTCGGGCATGTCGCGCCCGTCCAGGTCACCCCACTCAGGTTCGTCCTGGCGTCCGACGCATCGCCGTCGCTACCGATGAGCGCGCCCGTGAGGTCGGCATCGGTGAAGTCGGCATCGGTGAGGTCCGCGCCGCGGAGGTCGACCGAGCGGAGGTTCGCCCTCGCGAGGTTCGCCTCGCGGAGTGAGGCCCCGCGGAGGTCGGTGTTGAACATCGATGCGTTCGAGGCGTCGATACCGTCGAGGATCGCGAGCCGCAGGTCGGCCTGGTTCAGTCGCGTGTCCACGAGGAGCGCGTGGCGCAGGTTCGCGCTGCTGAGTTGAGCGCCGTTGAGCACGGCCGAGGTGAGCCGGGCATCCTCGAGCACCGCGTTCGACAGACGCGCGCCGGAGAGATTCGCGGCGAAAAGCTCCGCGCCCACGAGGTCAGCCTCAGTGAGGTCACCCGTGTTGATCAGGATCAATGGGTCGTGGCCGTTGATGAGCCCCAACTCGTAGAGGAACGTGACGACGAAGCGCTTCCGCGCCCCGTCCATCCCGGCGAGCGCGGTCAGCGTCTGGGCCCGGGCCACCTCGCGCATGACGACACGCTGGGCGTCGGGATGACCGCTGTCCAGCAACTGGCGGTCGAGGGCCAGCGAGGCGAGCTGGTTGAGGTACTCCTGGAGCCGCTGCTCCTGGGCATCCTCCAGCGCCTGCGCCCGGGATGATGCGTTCACGGCCTGGGAGACGAGCTGGCCGCCGGCGATCAGGACGAACGGCAGGACGATGATCTGGATGTAGTCCAGCAGGGTCTTCTCATGGAAGCCTGTCCAGCGCCCGAAGCGGCGCATGCGGACACCCCACCCGCTCCAGATCCAGCTCACGAACCTCACGAGGCTTCCCCACAGGTCCACTCGTCGCGCGGGTCACCCTCGATCCGGCGCTGTGCGTCGGACGCGTAGTACGCCCCGTCCTGGTAGAAGCCCCAGCCCTCCATGACGCCCTCGATCTCGCCGGCCGCACGGGCGAGTTCCTCGCGGGCGATCTCGACGAACGCGGGGTCGAGGGCGTTCGCGAGCACAGGCTCGCCCGCGGCTCCAGCGTCAGCGGCGGCGTCCGAGGCGGAGGTGGCCAGCACCTCACTCGGCGCGATCTCTGTGCGCTCGACTGCGGCGGCACGGATGAGGCTCCGGTCAAGGGCGCACCCGATGATGCCCTCGACGACGTCCCACGCGGGGACGCGAGGGCGCGCGTACGCGTTCTCGAGGGCGGTCTCCACTTCGGGCAGCCATGAGTACCGGGAGACCAGTTCGCGGTCGTTGAACAGCGACTGCCGCGCGGGGGGCACGCCGAGGAGGGCGCTGGTCTTCATGATGTCGCGGGAGGTCGCCCAGGTGATGAAGTTGTAGGCGGCGTCCTTCTGGACGGCATCCTCAGGAATCGCGAGCAGCCAGTTCCCCGTGATCGTGCTCGAACGCCGTCCCGCCGGGAAGAGTGTCACGCGCAACTGGTCGGAGACGCTGGAAGTGAGGATCTGCTGCGCGTCGGCCGCCCAGCCGACGGCGGCGGCGGCAGTGCCGTCCAGCATCCGCGTCTGGGGCATGTACCGCTCGCCCTGGAATTCCTCGAAGGGAATGCCGAGGCGCGTCGCCTCGTCGATGTATTCCGCCATCGCCTCGGCTGCGATCTCGGAGCGCAGCGGCGTCGCGTGCCACGATCGGTCGAAGATGTCGCCGCCCCTGGAGGCGAGCCACGAGATGAAGACGTGCGGGTTCGTCGACGGCGCAAAGCCAGCCGAGCCGACGTAGGCCGGGTCCGGGTTGTCGAGGTTCGTGCGCAACTCGTCCAGCGTGGTCGGCTTGCCGATCACGTCCTGCCGGTACCAGAGCATCATCACGTTCCCCACGAGGGGCAGCGCATACGTCTCGGCGCCGCGCTCCACGCCCTGCTGGTCTGGCGGCAGCGGCCCGAACGTCGGCGGCCACACGCCGAGGGAGCGCGAGCGCTCGATGATGTCAGTGTCGGTCTCGTGCCCGAACGGCGAGAGCGGCGTGAGGTGCTCGTTGGTCGCGAGGAACGGCACCCACGGATCGTCGACGATGATGACGTCGTAGTGGCCGAGCCCGCGCTCTGCGTTCGAGATCACGCCCTCGCGGTAGGTCACGTAGTCGTTCGCGACGAAGCGCTCGCCCGTCGCAGGATCGATGATCCCGAGCTCCACGGTGTTGCCGGTGATGTGCTCCCACTCCGGGATGATCCGGAAGAGCGCGGCGGTCTCGGAGCCGGCGAACGCCGCAATGCGGATCGTGACCGGGCGCGTCACGGCCTCGGGGAGCTCGGGCTCCTCGGAACCGCACGCGGCGAGGGAGGCTGCCATGAGCAGCGTGCCGAACGCCAGCAGAGACTTCAGCCTCGCGCGCACCGTGACCCCATTACAGAACCGCAAACGAGCCAAGCGGCATCGTACCGGTCAGTCGCGCTATGCGTGGTCAGGGGTAGCACTGAGGGCAAACGAATCCCCGGTACGTCGTCGAGCCCGCCGGGGTGCCGCAGTAGTTGCGGCAGTAGTATGGCCGCATGATCGCCCTCGCCCGCGTCGTGGTCAGCGCCGCCCCCGGCTTCGAGGGCATCGCAACGCTCACCTCGATCGGCCTCGGCCTCACGTTCGAGCGAGACCCCGCCGAGGCGCTCGCGCTCCACCTCGACGAGCGCGGCTGGTCGCTCCGTGACGGCGCGACGACCGTCCGGGCCGACTTCCTCGAAGGGCGCATGGCCGCACGGATCCGCGAGGCCCACCAGGGCGAGGCACGACTCGCGACGGCACTCGGCCTGAAGAAGCACCCCGACCCGCTGGTCCTGGACGCGACGGCCGGCCTCGGCCGCGACTCCGTGCTCGCCGCCGCGCTCGGCTGCCACGTCGTCGCCTGCGAGCGCTCCCCGATCGTCGCGCTGCTGCTCCGGGACGCCCTCGTACGAGCCGACAACGGCGGCCTCCGCGAGTTGGCGAGCCGCGTTGACGTCCGCGAGGCCGACGCCCGCGAGGTGCTCCCCACCCTCGAGGAACGCCCGGACGTCATCCTCGTCGACCCGATGTTCCCGGAGCGCGGGAAGGCAGCGAAGGCGCAGAAGGAGATGCAACTGCTCCAGCGCCTCCTCGGGCCCGACGAGGACACCGAGGCCCTCCTCGACGCCGCGCTCGAGCACGCCGTACGCCGCGTCGTCGTGAAGCGCCCGCCCCACGCCCCGCCCGTCGGCGACCGCAAGCCCTCGTTCGCCGTCGAGGGGAAGTCCGCGCGCTACGACGTCTATGTCGTTTCGGGAAGTGACGCCGGGTGAGAGACGTGATCGCAAGCGCCTACGAGGGGGCCTGGCTGGTCGCCTTCGGGATGTTCATTGCCGGTTGGGTTGCCGCGTTCAGCCTTGTGGGAGCGGTGCTGATCTTTGGTGCGTCCGCGCTCTGCGTCGTGCTATTCGCCACGCGCCCGAGACCAGTGCCCCTGCTCGCCTTCACCCTGGTGATGAGCCTCGGCTGGTATCCGATCTTCCTTGTCGCGCCATGGCTACTCGCGCTCCCGCTGACACTCCTCGTAGTAGCGGGATGGTGGTGGCAGCGACCGCGCATTACCGCTCGATGAGCAACAACTCGTCGAGGACCTCGCTGAGGGCGGCGAGGGCGCG
>Ga0114916_1000571_pt1 | contig 24070 bp, 22 predicted proteins | sample MalvirAntarct_66_FD_83501 | JGI IMG/M metagenome (GOLD analysis project Ga0114916, IMG submission 83501) | Marine viral communities from the Global Malaspina Expedition - Malaspina viral metaG Antarct_66 | ecosystem: Environmental > Aquatic > Marine > Oceanic | place: West Anvers Island... | reverse complement strand
GCCGATGCCCATGGTGATGGCGATGGTCTCGACGATGCCCATGTCCGGGTTCCTCTCTCGTAGAGCCTGCGGGAAAGGCGATGTGCAGATCGCTGAGATAGATCGTCGCACGCGATGGGCGCTGCAAGACCGACCGCGATTGCCGGCGATGTGGACGGTCCGTCACGCCGGCCGGGCGCGATGTCGCGATCCCGCTCGACACTGCGCCGAGGCGAGATAGTGTCCTTTACCTGTTCGGCCCTATGAGCCGCCAAGGATCTTCGGCCGGAGGACGCGCGGCATGAGCGAGTATCCACCCCTCAGCCTGAAGGTGCCGGAGCCGGAGGTGCGGCCGGGCGGCAGGCCCGACTTCAGCGGTGTCGCCATCCCGCGCGCCGGCACGGTGCGGCGGCCGGCGGTCGACGTGGCACCCAGGGACATCCGCGACCTGGGCTACACCATCATCCGCGTGCTCAACCGCGACGGCGAGGCGGTCGGGCCGTGGGCCGGCGGCCTGTCCGACGAGGCGGCGCTGCAGGGGCTGCGCGACATGATGAAGGTGCGCGCCTTCGACGCGCGCATGCTGATGGCGCAGCGCCAGGGCAAGACGTCCTTCTACATGCAGTGCCTGGGCGAGGAGGCCATCGCCTGCGCCTTCCAGCACGCGCTGTCGCCGGGCGACATGAACTTCCCGACCTATCGCCAGCAGGGGCTGCTGGTCGCCGGTGGCTACCCGCTGGTCGACATGATGTGCCAGATCTACTCGAACGAGCGCGACCCGCTGCACGGCCGGCAGCTGCCGGTCATGTACTCGTCCAAGGCGCACGGCTTCTTCTCGATCTCCGGCAATCTCGGCACCCAGTACATCCAGGCGGTGGGGTGGGCGATGGCGTCGGCGATCAAGGGCGACACGCGCATCGCCGCCGGCTGGATCGGCGATGGGTCGACGGCGGAATCCGATTTCCACGCCGCGCTGGTGTTCGCCTCGACCTACAAGGCGCCGGTGGTGCTCAACATCGTCAACAACCAGTGGGCGATCTCGACCTTCCAGGGCATCGCCAAGGGTGGCTCCGGCACCTTCGCCGCGCGCGGCCACGGTTTCGGCATCCCGTCGTTGCGGGTCGACGGCAACGATTATCTCGCCGTGCATGCCGTGGCGCAGTGGGCGATCGAGCGGGCGCGGCGCAACCTGGGGCCGACGCTGGTCGAATACGTGACCTATCGCGCGGCGGCGCATTCGACGTCCGACGACCCCTCCGCCTACCGGCCGAAGGAGGAGTCCGACGCCTGGCCGCTGGGCGATCCGATCGAGCGGCTGAAGAACCACCTGGTCGTGCGCGGCGTCTGGTCCGAGGAGCGGCACGCCCAGTATGCCGCCGAGGTCGAGGCGGAGGTGATCGCCGCGCAGAAGGAGGCCGAGCGCCACGGCACGCTGCATTCCGGCGGCAAGCCGTCGGCGCGCGACATGTTCGAGGGCGTCTACAAGGAGATGCCGCCGCACCTGCGGCGCCAGCGCCAGCAGGCTGGGGTCTGACCATGCCGCGCATGACGATGATCGAGGCGATCCGCGACGCGATGCACGTCTCGATGGAGGCGGACCCCAACGTCGTCGTCTTCGGCGAGGACGTGGGCTATTTCGGCGGCGTCTTCCGCTGCACCCAGGGCCTGCAGCAGCGGTTCGGCGCCGCGCGCTGCTTCGACACGCCGATCAACGAGAGCGGCATCATCGGTGCCGCCATCGGCATGGCCGCCTACGGCCTGCGGCCCTGCGTCGAGATCCAGTTCGCCGACTATGTCTATCCCGGCTACGACCAGATCGTCTCGGAAGCGGCGCGCCTGCGCTATCGCTCGAACGGCGACTTCACGGCGCCGCTGACCATCCGCATGCCGACCGGCGGCGGCATCTTCGGCGGCCAGACCCACAGCCAGAGCCCGGAGGCGCTGTTCACCCATGTGGCCGGCATCAAGACGGTGGTGCCGTCCAACCCCTACGACGCCAAGGGCCTGCTGATCGCCGCCATCGAGGACGACGATCCGGTGATCTTCCTGGAGCCGAAGCGCCTCTACAACGGGCCGTTCGACGGCCATCACGAGCGGCCGGTCACGCCCTGGGCGAAGCATCCGCTGGGCGAGGTGCCGGAGGGCCGCTACACGGTGCCGCTCGGCAAGGCGGTGGTGCGCCGGCCGGGCGCGGCGGTCACGGTGCTGGCCTACGGCACGATGGTCTTCGTCGCCGAGGCGGTGGCCGAGACCGGCATCGACGCCGAGATCGTGGACCTGCGCACCCTGGTGCCGCTCGACCTCGACACCATCGTCGCCTCGGTCAACAAGACCGGCCGCTGCGTCGTCGTACACGAGGCGACGCTGACCTCCGGCTTCGGCGCCGAGCTCTGCGCACTGGTCCAAGAGCACTGCTTCTATGCGCTGGAGCGGCCGGTCGTCCGGGTGGCCGGCTGGGACACGCCCTATCCGCACGCCCAGGAGTGGGACTATTTCCCCGGTCCGAAGCGGGTGGCCGAGGGCCTTCGCCTGGCGCTGGAGGACTGAGATGGGCGAGCGCATCGTCAAGCTTCCGGACGTCGGCGAGGGCGTCGCCGAGGCCGAACTGGTGGAATGGAGCGTCTCGGTCGGCGACATGGTGCGCGAGGACGCCGTCCTCGCCAGCGTCATGACCGACAAGGCGACCGTCGAAATCCCGTCGCCGGCGGACGGCAAAGTCGTCTGGGTCGCCGGCGAGATCGGCGAGAAGCTCGCGGTGGGATCGCCGCTGGTGCGGATCGAGGTGGCGGGGGAGGGCGATGGGCCTGAGCCGGAGCCGGAGCCGGAGCCGGAGGAAGAGGGCTCCGAGTCTGAGGCTTTGGAGAAACCCCGTCCTTCGAGACGGCCCTCCGGGCCTCCTCAGGACGAGGTTTCTCCACTCGAACGACAGAGTACGAGTAGGCCTCGTGCTGAGGAGGCCGCGCCGGCGGCCGTCTCGAAGCGCGAAGCCGGTCCCGTCCGCCGCGTCGGCGGCCGGCCGCTGGCCTCGCCCGCGGTGCGCCAGCGGGCGCGCGACGCCGGCATCGACCTGCGCCGGGTCCAGGGCAGCGGCCCAGCCGGCCGCATCGTCCACGCCGACCTCGACGCCTTCCTGGAGGCCGGACCGCAGGCGGCCGCGGCGCCGGGGCTGGGCGCCGACAATTCGGTGCGCGAGGTGAAAATCGTCGGGCTGCGCCGGCGCATCGCCGAGCGGATGGCGCTGGCCAAGAGCCGCATCCCGCACATCACCTATGTCGAGGAGGTCGACGTCACGGCGCTGGAGGAACTGCGCGAGCGCCTCAACGCATCGCGCGGCGAGCGCGGGCCGAAGCTGACCGTGCTGCCCTTCCTGATGCGCGCCATGGTCCGGGCGATCGGCGAGCAGCCGATGGTCAACGCCCATTTCGACGACGAGGCTGGCATCGTCCACCAGTATGGCGGCGTCCATGTCGGCGTCGCGACCCAGACGCCGCGCGGCCTGGTGGTGCCGGTGGTGCGCCACGCCGAGGCACGCGATTTGTGGGGCTGCGCCGCCGAGATCGCGCGCCTCGCCGAGGCGGCCCGCGCCGGCACGGCCTCGGGCGAGGAGCTGGCGGGCTCGACCATCACGATCACCTCGCTGGGGGCGCTCGGCGGGCTGGTGACGACGCCGATCATCAACCGTCCCGAGGTCGCCATCGTTGGCGTGAACAAGATCCAGGTGCGGCCGATGTGGGACGGGAATGCCTTCCAGCCGCGCAAGATGATGAACCTGTCCTCGGGCTTCGATCATCGCGTGGTCGACGGCTGGGATGCCGCGGCCTTCGTGCAGCGCGTCAAGGCGCTGCTCGAGACGCCGGCCATGATCTTCGTGTGAGGCGGCGATGAAGGACATCACCTGCACCGTCCTGGTGATCGGCGCCGGCCCCGGCGGCTATGTCGCGGCCATCCGCGCCGGCCAGCTCGGCCTCGACACGGTGATCGTCGAGGCGGCGAAGCCCGGCGGCACCTGCCTCAATATCGGCTGCATCCCCTCCAAGGCGCTGATCCATGCCGCCGACGAGTTCCATCGCATCGGGCAGATCGCCGCCGGCCGTCGCACGCCCGGCATCGGCGTCGCCGCGCCGACTTTCGACTTGGCGGCGCACCGCGACTGGCGCGGCGGAGTGGTGAACCGGCTGACCAACGGCGTCGCCGGCCTGCTGAAGCGGGCGGGGGTGAAGACCGTCGAGGGCCGGGCGCGCTTCCGCGACGGCAAGACGGTGGCGGTCGAGACCGGCCTGGGCACGCAGGTCGTCCGCGCCGAGCATGTGATCGTCGCGACCGGGTCCGAGGCGGTTGCGCTGCCGTCGCTGCCCTTCGGCGGCCGCGTCGTCTCGTCCACCGAAGCGCTCGCCTTCGACGACCTGCCGCGGCGGCTCGTCGTCGTCGGGGCGGGCTATATCGGCCTGGAGATCGGGACCGCCTACGCCAAGCTCGGCGCCGAGGTCACCGTCGTCGAGGCGGCGGATCGTATCCTCCCGGCCTACGACGCCGAGCTGACCGCCCCGGTCGCCGCGCGGCTGCGCGCGCTGGGTGTGACCGTCCATCTGGGCGCGAAGGCGCGCGGCATGACGGGTGGCGAGGCTGGTGGCGAGGCGGGCGGAGAGGCGCTTCTGGTCGAGACGGCCGACGGCGTGGAGCTGCGCCTGCCGGCCGACCGGGTGCTGGTGGCCGCCGGCCGTCGGCCGCGCACCGAGGGCTGGGGCCGCGAGGAGTTGGTGCTCGACATGGACGGGCCGTTCGTCGCCATCGACGATCGTTGCCGCACCTCGATGCGCGGCGTCTATGCCGTCGGCGACGTCACCGGCGAGCCGATGCTGGCGCACCGCGCCATGGCGCAGGGCGAGATGGTGGCCGAACTGATCGCCGGCACGAAGCGCGCCTGGGACAAGGTCGCCATCCCCGCCGTCTGCTTCACCGACCCCGAGATCGTCACGGCCGGCCTGTCGCCCGACGCGGCGCGCGCCGGCGGCATCGAGATCCGCACTGGCCTGTTCCCGTTCCAGGCGAACGGACGCGCCATGACGATGGAGGCCGAGGAAGGCTTCGTGCGCGTCGTGGCGCGCGCCGACGACCATGTCGTGCTCGGCCTGGCGGCGGTGGGGGCGGGGGTGTCGGAGCTGTCGGCGTCCTTCGCGCTGGCGCTGGAGATGGGCTGCCGGTTGGAGGATGTGGCCGCGACGATCCACGCCCATCCGACCCTGAGCGAGGCGATCCCCGAAGCCGCCCTGAAGGCGCTCGGCCATCCGCTGCACCTCTGATGCGGCGGGGCGATTGTCCGATGTGCGCACGGGCGGGCAGCCAAGCAGCCAAGCAGCCAGGCAGGCCGTATCGCCGCCGCGTCGATCCTTGATCTGATGCAACGATTGCGCGGTTCGACAGCGGTATAAAGCCGGGCTGACGGCGCCACGAAAGGGACGGCCATGATCGACCATATGGGGATCAGCCCCGCTGATATCGAAAGCGCGCGGCGGTTCTACGATGCGGCGCTCGCTCCGCTCGGCATCGCCAAGGTGATGGAAGTGATGCCCGAACAGACCGGTGGCTATCACGGCATAGGCTACGGCACTGGTCGGAAACCATTCTTCTGGCTGTCCAGCGACCGCCGCCCTGCGGCTGAGTGCGGTTCCCGTGCGACGGGCATACACATCGCGTTCACGGCCGAGAGCAGGGCGGCTGTCGACGCATTCTATGCGGCGGCGATGGCCCAGGGCGGGCGTGACAACGGCGCGCCTGGCGTCAGGCCCCATTATCACCCGGCCTACTATGGGGCGTTCGTGATCGATCCGGACGGCGTCAACGTCGAAGCCGTGTGCCACAAGCCGGAGTGACGGCGGCAGGTCGCTCGGGATGCGCGCGCCGATGAAGATCGCCACCTTCAACATCAACAATGTCGTGCGCCGCCTGCCCAACCTGCTCGACTGGCTGGCGGAGGCGCGGCCGGATGCGGTCTGCCTGCAGGAGCTGAAGGCGGAGGACGCGCGCTTTCCGGCGGCCGAACTGGAGCGGGCGGGCTACGGCGCGGTGTGGTGCGGGCAGCGGACGTGGAACGGCGTGGCGATCCTGGCGCGCGATGCGGAGCCGGTGCCGACCCGGCGCGAGTTGCCGGGCGATCCCGCGGACGGCCAGGCGCGCTACATCGAGGCGGCGGTGAACCGCGTGCTGATCGCCTCGCTCTACCTGCCGAACGGCAACCCGCAGCCGGGGCCGAAGTTCGACTACAAGCTGGCCTGGTTCGGGCGGCTGATCGCCCACGCGAGGGAACTGATCGCCGCCGACGTGCCGGCGGTGCTGGCCGGCGACTACAACGTCGTGCCGACCGACCGGGACATCTATCCGACGACGTCCTGGGCCGACGACGCCCTGCTGCAGCCCGAGGCGCGCGCGGCGTTCCGCCGGCTGCTCGACCAGGGCTGGACGGATGCGCTGCGCACGCTGCACCCCGACGCGCCGCTCTACACCTTCTGGGACTATAAGCGGAATCGCTGGCCGCGCGACGCCGGGCTGCGCCTCGACCACCTGCTGCTGAGCCCGCAGCTGGCGCCGCGCCTCGCAGCCGCCGGCGTCGACCGCGCGGTGCGCGGGGCGGACGGCGCGAGCGACCATGCCCCGGCGTGGATGGCGCTGTCCGAAGGGTGAGTCCGGTTGCCGGATCAAGGCGTACGCCCTGGGCGGATATGCCCCCGGGCCTATGCTCGGCGGTTCAGCCGTCCGTGCTATGCGATCCGGTACCCTGCATCCGCTGCCGCCGGAGCCTGGCATCCGCGATCGCAAACCGGGTGAAGGCGACGAGCACGCCGAAGACGCCGCCCAGCAATATCGCAAGCGCAAGGGTGATCGATGCCCGAGGCTTGTCGGGGTATTCCGAAACCGCCGGGCCGCTTATCACATCGGCTGCGAACGGCAGTCCCGAACTCGCGGTCATCCTGATCCGCTCCTGTTCGGAAAGGGCTTGCAATAGCGCCTGCCTGTACTCTGCAACCTGGATGACTTCGAGTTGCTCTTTCAGGTAGCGGATCGACGCGCTCGAGCGAAGAATTGCCCTTCGTCTTAGTTTTTCGTTAACGGTCTCGTTTAAACTTTTTATGAAATATTTTCCAAATTCGGGATCCTCATGAACGAAAGATATTCCGGTGATTATTGTGTCTTTCGATCGGCTTATCTGAACATTTTTGCTTAAATATTCAGCGAGTCGAGCGGCGCCCGGCGGTTGCCATTCAAAACGGCGGATTCCCAGAATGGCTTTAATAAGGTTGATCACCTTTCGTACCACGCCTTCCGGGGGCTCTTGCCAACTCTGGCTCGCTTCATCCCACGCCACAGTGAAGATGGTGCGCATGATCCGCGGATCTTCCTCTAGTACCCTCGCCGTCTCGACCGAAGTAAGGCCTTCGATATAAAGCTCGAACTGCGGATCGGAGAGCGGGTCCCTGAACCCGACCCCAGCGACCGCCGCCAGCCCTGCCAATGCACCCCCGCCACGTTGCCGTTCCACGGCATCCACGGATGCCACCTTGAGCTGTGCAGTATAGGTGTAGGTCGCGATATTCAGGTACAGAATGGCTAGGCCGAGAACGATCGACCCGACGATCACCACGGTCAGCTTCCGTGCCCACACGCCGATCGCGACATCGACGAGGCTCATCCGATCTTCGGTGTCGGCTTGCTGCGGCCTGTTGTCAGCGCTGCTCAATCGAACTACCCACCATTCCGGGACCGGATATCGCGCGTTTCGTAGCGTTTCGGAGCCGCGATGGGAAGGGTCGACATGCGTTTCCACGACCGCCGCTCACCCTGAGGTCTATATCGGCGGCACCCGACCCACATTTCCCCGGGGGCGGATGCCGACGCACCCCCACCCGAACGGCTCGACGAGGGGACCGGTAATTTTCCTGCTGCACGGCATAGCCTTGCCGCCCGGGTATCCGCTACCATGCCGTGGCCACACCGCGACGGCATCACGCTCGTCCAGGGGACAACACAAGGTCGCAATGCAGATACCGTGGAAGCTCAAGAGCGCGGCCTTTTCGGTCTTCGACGTCACCGGGCAGGCGCCCCTCTACCTTGCACAGAAGTACCTCACGCGCCGCTCGCGGGTGAGTTTCGACGCGGTCAATCCGTCGTGGGAATTTCACCGTGCCAATCTCGCGGAAGCGGGCGCCGAAAGCCTCGTCGAATTCGGCGCCGGCAAGAGCTTGGCGCAGAACCTGTTCCTGTCGACGTCGGGAATCCGGCAGGAACTGGTCGACCTGAACGCGATGCTCGACGTCGCCCTGGTCAACGACGCGATCGACCGTCTGGAGGCGATCGGCGTCCGTTTGAAGGGGCACGTATCGTCGTTTGCCGAGATCGCGTCGAAATATCGCATAAACTACGCCGCCCCCGTCGATATGCAGCAAACCGCGTTTGCCGGTGGCAGCATCGACGCCTGTATTTCGACCAATACGCTCGAGCATATTCCGGCCCCGGTGATCTCCGGCATCTGGAAAGAAGTCTCGAGGATTTTGCGGCCGGGAGGCATCGTCTCCGCGAAGATCGACTACAGCGACCACTACGCGCATAGTGATCGATCGATCTCGCCGCTGAACTATCTCACGTTCTCGGGCGAAACGTGGCGCAGATACAATCACAGCTGCCACTACCAGAACCGATTGCGGCATCAGCATCATCTGGATCTGCTGACCGGCGCCGGCTTCGAGATCGTGTCCCAGCGTGCTCTGCAGAGCGTCCCGACGGACGGATTGAACATTCTCCGGGACAACCTGACCGGCAACGATACGGATTTCTGCGTAGCCGGCTTCGTTCTCGCCCGGAAGCCCGACTGACCGGCCGAAGTGCCCGGCCGCCCCGCGGCTGGATTGGTCCCGACGAAATGGGGGCGCCTCGACGAGGCGCCCCCATTTTTTGTTCGCCTGAAGCTATCGGTCAGACGCTGTAGTACATCTTGTACTCGATCGGGTGCGGCGAGGTCTCGAAGGCGAGGACTTCCTCGTACTTCAGCTCGATATAGGCATCGATCTGATCCTTGCCGAACACGTCGCCCTTCATCAGGAACTCGTGGTCGGCTTCGAGTGCGACCAGCGCCTCGCGGAGCGATCCGCAGACCGTCGGGATGTCCTTCAGTTCCTCGGGCGGCAGGTCGTAGAGATTCTTGTCCATCGGGTCGCCCGGATGGATCTTGTTCTCGATGCCGTCGAGGCCGGCCATCAGCATGGCCGAGTAAGCGAGATAGGGGTTGGCCGCGGGATCCGGGAACCGGACCTCGACGCGCTTGCCCTTCGGGCTGGAGACGTAGGGGATGCGGCAGGACGCCGAGCGGTTGCGGCTGGAATAGGCCAGCAGCACCGGCGCCTCGTAGCCCGGGACGAGCCGCTTGTAGCTGTTCGTCGACGGGTTGGTGAAGGCGTTCAGCGCCTTGGCGTGCTTGATGATGCCGCCGATGTAGAACAGCGCCGTCTCGGAGAGATCCGCATAGCCGGTGCCCGCGAACAGCGGCTTGCCGTCCTTCCAGATCGACTGGTGGCAGTGCATGCCCGAGCCGTTGTCGCCGAAGATCGGCTTCGGCATGAAGGTCGCGGTCTTGCCGTACTGATGGGCGACCATGTGGATGCCGTACTTGTAGATCTGCATCCAGTCGGCCGCGCCGAGCAGCGTGTTGAACTTCACGCCGAGCTCGTGCTGGGAGGGCGCCACCTCGTGGTGATGCTTCTCCATGGCCAGACCCATCTGCGACAGGACCTGCACCATCTCGGCACGCATGTCGTGGGCGGAGTCGATCGGCGGGACCGGGAAGTAGCCGCCCTTGATCGCCGGGCGGTGCGCGTAGTTGCCCGTCTCGAAGGCCTTGCCGGTGACGTACGGGCCTTCGATCGAGTCGACCTCGTAGAAGCAGTGGTTCATGTCGACCTTGAAGCGGACGTCGTCGAAGACGAAGAACTCAGCTTCCGGGCCGAAGAACACGGTGTCGCCGACGCCCGACGACTTCACCCACGCCTCGGCCTTCTTCGCCGTGGAACGCGGGTCGCGGCTGTAGAACTGTCCGGTGGACGGCTCGGTGATGTCGCAGAAGATGATCATCATCGGATCCGCGCAGAACGGATCCATGACCGCCGTCGAGATGTCGGGCGAAAGGATCATGTCCGACTCGTTGATCGCCTTCCAGCCGGCGATCGACGACCCGTCGAACATCAGCCCGTCGGTGAGCATGTCCTCGTCGACGGTCTCGTGCCACTGCGTGGTGTGCTGCCACTTGCCGCGCGGGTCGGTGAAGCGGAAGTCGACGTGCTTCACGTCGTTGTCTTTCAGGTACTTCATGACGTCCGCGGGCGTCTTGAACTTCAGTGACATCCCCTCGCTCCTCTGCGGGTAATCGGTTGTGCGTGTGTGTGATCGGCCGGAATCAGACGGCGTCGCCGCCGGTCTCTCCGGTCCGGATGCGGATGACGTCGTCGACCGTCGAGACGAAGATCTTGCCGTCGCCGATGCGGCCGGTGCGGGCCGCCTGCATGATCGCCTCGATCGCACGCTCGACCATGCCGTCCTCCATGACGACCTCGATCTTCACCTTCGGCAGGAAGTCCACGACGTATTCCGCGCCGCGGTAGAGTTCGGTGTGGCCCTTCTGCCGGCCGAAGCCCTTGGCCTCCGTCACGGTCAGGCCCTTGATGCCGACCTCGTGCAGAGCGTCCTTAACGTCGTCGAGTTTGAACGGCTTGATGATCGCTTCGATCTTTTTCATGACTGCCCGTCGATCCCTGGACGGCGCACAGAGTGCGCGCCATCCGGCTTGCGTGAAGCACGCCCCGTGCCAACCATGCGGACGGTGGTTACCGCGGAGGCGGGGACGAGCGGCGGCACTCGGCGCCGACACTATAGGCAGTTGCCTAAAAAATGGCGCCTATCTTTTCCTCAGTCAGAGAACGGCACCGATCCGGCGGATCGCCTCGCTGATCTGCTCCGCCGACGCGGCATAGGAGAAGCGGACGAAGCCTTCGCCCTGGGCGCCGAAGCTGGTACCGGCGACCGTGGCGACGCCCGCCTCCTCCAGCATCCGCTTCTGGAGGTCGCGCGCCGTCATGCCCGTGCCCTCGATGTTCGGGAAGGCGTAGAAGGCGCCGCCGGGATCGACGCAGCGGAAGCCCGGCAACTGGTTCAGCGCCGGGACGATCAGCCGGCGCCGCTCGTCGAAGGCCGCAACCATCCGGTCGACCGCGTCCTGGGGGCCGTTCAGGGCGGCGATGCCTGCGAACTGGGCGGCGGTGCTGACGCAGGAATGGCAGTTCACGGCGAGGCGCTCTGCCTGGCGCACGATGCTCTTCGGCCAGACGCCGTAGCCCAGGCGCCAGCCGGTCATCGCGTAGGTCTTGCTCCAGCCGTCGAGCAGGATCAGGCGGTCGCGGATCGATTCGTAGCCGAGCAGACTCACATGCTCGCGGCCGCCATAGGTCATGCGGCCGTAGATCTCGTCGCTCATCACCGCGACATGCGGGTAACGGTCCAGGCCGGCGACCAGCTTGTCGATCTCGGCCTTCGGCGTGACGCCGCCGGTCGGGTTGGCGGGGCTGTTCACGATCAGCAGGCGCGTCGCGGGCGTGATCTGCGCCAGCACCTCGTCGGCGTCGAACGCGAAGCCGTTCTCCTCGCGCAGGCGCATCGGCACACCCTTGGCGCCGGAGTAGCGGATGACCGACTCGTAGATCGGGAAGCCCGGGTTCGGGTAGATGATCTCCGCGCCCGGCTCGCCGAACATCAGGATGGCGAAGAACATCGTCACCTTGCCGCCCGGCACGATCAGGATGTCCGCGGGATCGACCTCGACCTTGCGGCGCAGCTTGATGTCGGCCGCCACCGCCTCGCGCAGGGCCGGAATGCCGTTCGCCGGCGTATAGCCGTGATGGCCGTCGCGCAGCGCCTTAACCGCCGCCTCGACGATGTGCTCCGGCGTTTTGAAGTCCGGCTGGCCGATGCCGAGATTGATGATGTCCTTGCCTTCGGCGGCCAGCGCCGCAGCCCGGGCGAGGACCTCGAAAGCGGTCTCCGTCCCCAGGCGGGTCAGGTTTTCGGCAAGCCGCAGGTCGGCCATGAGGGCTGCTCCCTAGTCGTTTTCTGGCCCCTATATGCCGGATCGGGCGGCCCGCCGCAAAGGGGATGCTTGACGAAGCCGTTCCTCGGTGGCACCTAGAGCGCCGCTTCGAGCGATGGTGTCCATAGCTCAGTTGGTTAGAGCGCCGGGTTGTGGTCCCGGAGGCCGTCGGTTCAAATCCGTCTGGACACCCCATCCCTTCCTTTCCGGTCAACGCTGCGCCGCCCCGACCGGGGCGTCGAAAGGGTCACTGACATGTCCGACGCTTCCGAGGGTTCCCCTAAGCTCCTTCGGCCGCGCGACGCGTCGACCCTCATCATCGTGCGCAAGGGCAGGAACGGCGGCGAGGTCCTGATGGGCGAGCGCAGCGCCGCCCACGTCTTCGTTCCGGAGAACTTCGTGTTCCCGGGCGGCCGCGTCGACCGCTCGGACGCCTTCGTCCAGCCGGCGACGCCGCTGCGACCGGAGGTGCTGGAGCGCCTGCAGAAGACCGCGACGCCGCGCCGCGCCCTGGCGCTCGCCATGGCCGCCGTCCGTGAGACGTTCGAGGAGACCGGCCTGATCGTCGGCGGCCGGACCGAAGCCGCCGCGAAGCCCGGACGCGCGCCTAAGGGCTGGCAGCACTTTCTGTCGACCGGCATGGCGCCCGCCCTGGGCGGCCTGACCTACGTCGCCCGCGCCGTGACGCCGACCGGCCGGCCGCGCCGCTTCAACGCGCGCTTCTTCGTCGTCGATGCCGACGCGATCACCGGCGAGGTCGCCGACTCGGACGAGTTGCTGACGGTGCGCTGGTTCTCGCTGCCCGAGGCGCGCAAGCTGAAGATCCGCCCGATCACGGAACTGGTGCTGGCGGAGATCGAAGCGCGTCTCGCGGAAGATTCGCTCCACGCCCCCGAACGCCCCGCGCCGGCCTTCACGGTCCGGCAGGGGCGGCGCAACGTCGTCTACGAGTAGGGCAGGGGTCGCATTTCCGGCGCTGGTCGAAAAGGCGAACCTCTCCGTCCTCTCCCGCGTTGCTTTCATCTCGCCTGACGGAACCGGAGCGCGGGATGATCAGGACCACGACACGCCGAACCATTCTGAAGAGCGCGGCGGCCTTCGCCGCTGCCGGCCTCGTCCCTGCGGGGGTGCTGGCGTCGTCTGCTGGCCCGCTGATGCGGCCGATCCCGTCCAGCGGCGCGATGATCCCTGCGGTCGGGCTGGGGACGTGGATCACGTTCAACGTCGGCGACGACCCGGTGCTGCGCGACGAGAGCGCCGCGGTTATGGCGGCGTTCTTCGAGGCGGGCGGGACGCTGATCGATTCGTCGCCGATGTACGGATCGTCCCAGGACGTCGTCGGCTATGGCCTGGAAAAGCTGGGGGCGACCGGACGCGTCTTCTCGGCGGACAAGGTCTGGACGTCCGAGGGCGATCGCGGCGCCGAGCAGATCGCCCGCTCCGCCCGGCTCTGGGGCGTGCCGCGCTTCGACCTGATGCAGGTGCACAATCTGCTCGCGTGGCGCGACCATCTGGAGTCGCTGTTCGCGATGAAGGCGGCCGGCGACCTGCGCTACGTGGGGATCACCACGTCCGAGAGCCGGCGCCACGACCTGTTCGAGGAGGTCATGCGCAGCCAGCCGCTCGATGCGATCCAGGTGACCTACAACATCCTCGACCGCGAGGTGGAAGAGCGGATCCTGCCGCTGGCGCGGGAGCGCGGCATGGCGGTGATCGTCAACCGGCCGTTCCGGCAGGGGGCGCTGACCCGGCGCCTCGCCCGCGAGCCGCTGCCCGATTGGGCCGGCGAGATCGGCGCGAAGAGTTGGGCGCAGGTGATCCTGAAGTTCATCCTGAGCCACCCGGCCGTCACCGTGGCGATCCCCGCGACGACGCGGGTCGACCATGTCCGGGAGAATGTCGCCGCAGCCGCGGAGCCGCTGCCGGACGACGCGATGCGGCAGCGGATGTCGGCCTACGTCCGGGATCTCTGATGGCGGCGTGGTCGACCTACAGCCTCGAAGATTTCGTGCTGTTCTCGCCGCGCGTCTACTGGCGGATGTTCGAACTGCAGAACGCCGCGGTCTGGCCGGCGCACCTCGCCGCCGCCGCGGCGGCCCTTCTGCTGGTCGCCGCACTCGCGCGGCCGTCGCCGGCGCTGCGGCTCGCCGCCTTCGCGTCGCTGGCCGCCGTCTGGGGCTGGGTCGGCCTGAGTTTCCTCGGCGACCGATACGCATCGGTGAACTGGGCGGTGGACCATGTCGTGCCCGTCTTCGTCGCCCAGGGCGTGCTGCTCGCGGTGGCGGGGTTCCGCTGCGCGATGCCCGGCGGTCGCCCGTCCGTCACGCGGAGCGCCGTAGGGCTAGTGTTGATGGCGTATGCCCTGGTCCTGCACCCGCTGGTGGCCCCGCTGGCGGGGCGGCCCTGGCAGGCGGCGGAGCTGTTCGCCATCGCCCCAGACCCCACCGCCATCGCGACGATCGGCTTCGTGGTGCTCTCGCTGCGCGGTGCGTGGGCGTGGCTGCTCTGCACGATCCCGACGCTCTGGTGCCTCGCGAGTGCCCTCACGCTCTATGCGCTCGGTGCGCCCGAGGCGTGGATCCCGTTCGCGGCCGCCGTCCTAGGCGTCTTCGCGTGTGCGTCCGCCTATCGGCCGCCCAGCGCGCGATAGATCTTCTGCCCGGCACGGCCGGTCGGCTCCATGCCGAAGCGGCGCTCGGCCTCGGCGATGCCGGCGCGTGAGGCGGGACCGATCTTGCCGTCCGCCTCGCCGATGTCGTAGCCGGCGGCGAGCAGCAGCTTCTGCAGCTCCAGGCGCTGGGCGCGCGACAGGCCGGGGTCGTCCGTCGGCCAGGGCGTGCGGAACGTCGGCAGCCCCATCAGCCGGTCGGCGAGATGCGAGATCGCCAGGGCGTAAGATTCGGCGTGGTTGTACTGATAGATCGCGTCGAAGTTCCGGGTCACGAGGAAGGCCGGACCCGCCGCTCCCGCCGGCAGCAGTAGGCCGGCCGGCGTCCCGCCCGACAGCGCCGCCCCGTCGGCCCGAACGATGCCGTACCGTGCCCAATCGGCGATCGGCATCTTGTCGCCGCGCCCCTCGGGCCCGGAATAGCCGCCGGGCACGCGGACCTCGATCAGCCAGGGCTCGCCGCTGCGCCAGCCGGCGCGCTTCAGATAGTTCGCCGTGGAGGCGAGGGCGTCCGGGACCGACGCGACGAGGTCGCGCCGGCCGTCGCCGTCGAAATCGACCGCCAGCCGCTGATAGGTCGACGGAATGAACTGCGTCTGGCCGAAAGCCCCGGCCCACGAGCCGTAGAGCTCGTCGAGGCGCAGGTCGCCGTTCTGCACCAGCTTCAGGGCGGCGAGCAGTTCGCCGCGCCAGAAATCGGTGCGCCGGCCGCTGGCGCAGGTGAGGGTGGCCAGCGCGTGCGGCAGGAAGTTCCGGCCGGTCTCGCGCCCATAGTCGGTCTCCACGCCCCATACCGCGGCGACGACGTGGCGGTCGACGCCGTAGCTCCGCTCCACGCGGCGCAGCACGTCGTCGTAGCGCTGCATCATGGCGCGGCCGTCGGCGACGCGCTGCTCGTCGACGAGAAAGCCGCGATAGTCCCAGATCGGCGTCTTGAACTCGGGCTGCACCTGCGAGACCCGCAGGACGTCCTCGTTCGGCGTCTCGATGTTCAGGGCCTGGGAGAGGATGCCGCTGCCGATCCCGGCGCTCGCAGCCGACGCCCGGAGGCCGTCGACGCAGGCCGAGAAGCTCTGCGCGCCGGCGGCGGTGGACGTCAGGGCGACGGCGGCGGCGACGGCGAACGCGGTCTTCCGCATGAACGATGCTCCGAAATATGGCGGGAGGGGAGGATCAGCCGGCGGACCAGCGGGCGGCGGCCGCGTCGTCGGCCTCGCGGGCGTCGACCCAGCGTTCGCCCTCCGGCGTCTCCTCCAGCTTCCAGAAGGGCGCCTGGGTCTTCAGCCAGTCGATGAGGAAGGCGCAGCTGTCGAGGGCCGCCTGCCGGTGCGGCGAGGCCGTCGCGACCAGCACGATCGGCTCTCCCGGTTCCAGGCGGCCGTAGCGGTGGACGATGAGGCTGGCGTCGAGCGTCCAGCGCCGGTTCGCCTCGGCCTCGATCCGCTCCAACTCGCGCTCGGTCATGCCGGGATAGTGTTCCAGCGTCATCGCCTTCACGGCGGTGCCGTCGCCCAGCATGTCGCGCACGAGGCCCAGGAAGCAGGCGACGCCGCCGATGCCGTGGTTGCCGCCCGAGAGGCGCGCCAGTTCCACGCCCGTGTCGAACGGTTCGCGCTGGACGCGGATCATCGGTCAGCCTCCGGTGACGGGCGGGAAGAGTGCGACCTCGTCGCCGGCCCGGACGGGATGGTCGAGGCCGACATGCTCCTGGTTCACCGCGATGCGCACCACCTTGCGGTTCGCCAGCGCGTCGGCATGGCGCGGGCTGCGGTCGGCGAGCCAGTCGACCAGCGCACCGGCGGTGGCGATGTCCTCGGGCGGCGAGACGTCTTCTTCGCCGATACCGGTCTTCGTCCGCAGCCATGCGAAATAGAGGACCTTCATCGCGGTGCCGCCCCCTCGGCTGCAGACCGCGGCATGCCGCCCGACGGCGGCGGCTCGGCGCCCGGCGTGACGTAGCGGGCGGAGGCGCGCAGATAGTCCCAGCCGGTGATCAGCGTCAGGATGGCCGCGGTCCAGAGGCCGAGATCGCCGATCGTCTCCACCGGGATCCAGGCGGGGCCGGAACTGCCGACGATCAGGAAGCCGAGCGCCACCATCTGGATCGTCGTCTTCCATTTGGCGAGGCGGCTGACCGGCAGGCCGACCTGAAGGCTGGCCAGGAATTCGCGCAGGCCGGAGACCAGGATCTCGCGGCACAGGATGATCAGCGCCGGAATGACCGACAGGCCGGAGATGCGGCCGAACGCGACCAGCATCAGGATGACCGCGGCCACCAGCAGCTTGTCCGCCACCGGATCGAGGAACTTTCCGAAGGCCGACTGTTCGCGCCAGACCCGCGCGAAATAGCCGTCGAGATAGTCGGTGATCGCCGCGGCCGAGAAGAGGGCGCAGGCCAGCCACTGCCATTCCGGGCCCTCGACATAGAAGAGGGCCACGATCAGCGGGATCGCGACGACGCGCGAGATGGTGAGCAGGTTTGGGATGCTCGTGATCATGGCCTGCCTCGGCCCCCGGCTCGGAGAGGGCGCATCTTATCCTTGCGGATGGAAGTGGTCATAAACCTTTTTCGCGACAGAACTGCTGATCCCTTGCACGGATTCCAGATCGGTCAGCCCGGCGCGCGAGACGCCCTTCGCCGAGCCGAAGTGGTGGAGCAGCGCCCGCTTGCGCGCCGCGCCGATGCCGGCGATCTCGTCCAGCGCCGACAGGCCGATCGCCTTCGTCCGGCGTGCACGGTGCGTGCCGATGGCGAAGCGGTGCGCCTCGTCGCGCAGCCGCTGCAGGAAGTACAGCGTCGGGTCGTTCGGCGGCAGCATGAAGGGCTCGCGGCCTGGAATGAAGAAGCGTTCGCGTCCGGCATCGCGGTCGGGCCCCTTGGCGATCGCGACCAACGGCAGGTCGGCGATGCCGAGTTCGTCCAGCACCTGCCGCGCCGCGTTCAGCTGGCCGAGCCCGCCGTCGATCAGTACCAGGTCGGGCCAGGTACCGCCGCTGCGGTCCGCATCCTCCTTCAGCGCCCGCGCGAAGCGCCGGTTCAGCACCTCGCGCATCATGCCGTAGTCGTCGCCGGGCGTGATCTCCCCGGGTTCCAGGTGCTCGGCCGTGCCGGCCGAGCGGATGTTGAACTTGCGATAGGCGCCCTTCATCAGTCCCTCGGGGCCGGCGACGATCATGCCGCCCACCGCCATCGTGCCGCCGATATGGCTGTTGTCGTAGACCTCGATCCGCTGCGGTGCCGTCTCCAGGCCGAACGCCGCGGCGACTCCGTCCAACAGGCGCCGCTGGCTGGAGCTCTCCGCCATGCGCCGGCCGAGCGCCTCGCGCGCGTTCAGCTGCGCCTGTTCGATGAGCTTGCGCTTCGGCCCGCGCTGCGGCCGGTCGAGGCGGACGGCATGGCCGGCCTGGAGGGTCAGCGCTTCGGTGAGCAGGTCGATTTCGGCCACGGGATCGGAGATCAGCACGAGCCGGGGCGGCGGCCGGTCGCTGTAGAACTGGCCGATGAAGCCGGTCAGCACCTCTTCCGGCTCGAGGTTCTGCGCGTGGGTCGGGAAAAAGGCGTGGTTGCCGAAATTCTGCCCGCCGCGGAAGAAGAACACCTGGACGCAGGCCTGACCGCCCTCCTGGTGCAGCGCCACGACATCGGCGTCGCCCAGCCCTTCGACGTTGATGTCCTGATGCGACTGGACGTGGGCGAGCGCGCGGATGCGGTCGCGATATAGGGCCGCGCTCTCGAAATCCATCGCCTCGCTGGCCGCCTGCATCTGCTCCGACAGGGTCTGCTGGATCGCCTGGCTCTCGCCCTTGAGGAAGCCGTGCGCCTGGTCGACCAGCCCGGCATAATCCTCGCGGGAGATGCGCCCGACGCAGGGCGCGGAGCAGCGCTTGATCTGGTGCAGCAGGCAGGGCCGCGTCCGGGCGTTGAAGATCGAGTCCGAGCACGACCGGAGCAGGAAGGCCCGCTGCAGCGCCGTCAGCGTCCGGTTGACCGCGCCGGCCGAGGCGAACGGACCGAAATAGTCGCCCTTGGCGCTGCGTGCGCCGCGATGCTTGGTCACCTGCGGCCATTCGGTTTCGCCGGTCAGCAGGATGTGCGGGAACGACTTGTCGTCGCGCAGCAGCACGTTGTAGCGAGGCTTCAGCCGCTTGATCAGGTTGATCTCGAGCAGCAGCGCCTCGACCTCGGTGTGCGTCTGGACGATCTCCAGCGCCGCCGTCTCGGCCACCATGCGGCGCAGCCGGTTCGGCAGGCGCTCCGGGTGGGTATAGGCGACGACGCGCTTCCGCAGCGACGCCGCCTTGCCGACATAGAGGACGGTGCCGCGGGCGTCCGACATGCGGTAGACGCCGGGACCCTGGGGCAGGTGGCGCAGCTGGGCGCGGAGCAGTTCCACGCCGGCGGCGAGCGGCCGCTCCGGGTCGCCCTGCGGAAGCGCCGGCGCCAGCATGTTCGCGGCGACGCTGCCGGCTATGCCCGCCGCGCGCCGTGCCGCCGAGGTCATCGCGCCGCCGCGCTGTGTCGCCGTGCCAGCCGGCTCTCGTTCGGCGGATGCCGGCGCTGCCGTCTGTTCCTCTCCCATAGCGCCTATGTGCGGCGCGGCGCGGCGTGCGTCAACGCCCGGTCGGGTGTCGCGGCGGCGCCATCGCGAAGGCCTCAGCGAGCGGCATCGACACCGAGCGCTTCCGAGGCGAGGCGGGTGACGGCCGGATAGTCCGTCTTGCCCGTGCCGAGCAGCGGCAGCGTATCGACGGGCACGATGTCGCGCGGCACCGCGAGATCGGGCGCGTGCAGCCGGCGTGCCGCCTGCACGAGCGCGTCGCGGTCGAGGTCCCGGCTGGTGGTGACGAGGACGATGCGCTCGCCGCGGCGCGGATCGGGCAGGCTGATCGCGGCATGGGCGCCCTCGGCGTCGGCGGCGCGCGCGATATCCTCGACGGTGCCCAGCGCGATCATCTCGCCCGCCAGCGTGGCGAAGCGCTTGGCGCGGCCGACGATGCGGATGAATCCGTCGGCGTCGATCTCGACGATGTCGCCGGTATCGTGCCAGCCGCCCTCCGGCGGTTGGACGACGCCCGGCCGCTCGGAGAACATGTAGCCCAGCATGACGTTCGGCCCGCGCACCCTGAGGCGACCGCCTTCGTCGATGCCGTCCACGGGTATCAGTTCCGTCTCCATGCCGGGGAGCGCCTTGCCCACCGTGCCGCGGCGATGCCGGGCGGGGGTGTTCACGGCGATGACCGGCGAGGTCTCGGTCGTGCCGTAGCCCTCGAGGACATGGGTGCGCAGCCGCTCGGCATAGGTCTCGCGCGTCTCGTCGCGCACCCGCTCCGCGCCCGCCACGATCATGCGGACCGACCGGAAGTCGTAGGGATCGGCGACCTTGGCCCAGGCGGAGAGGAAGAAGTCCGTGCCGAAGATCACCGTGCAGTCGGTGTGATAGAGCAGTTCCGGGACGATGCGGATATGCCGCGGGTTCGGATAGAGGACGCTCTGCACACCGCGCAGCACGGGCAGCAGGACGCCTCCGGTCAGGCCGAACGAATGGAACATCGGCAGGCAGTTGAATATCTTGTCGCTGCGGTTGAAGTCCACCGCGGCGGCGATCTGCGCGATGTTCGCCAGCAGGTTGGCGTGGCTGAGGGCCACGCCCTTGGGCGGACCTTCCGAGCCGGAGGTGAAGAGGATCGTCGCGATATCGTGGGGCTCGCCGCGCTTCGGCAGGACCATCTCGGGCGCGACGAGCGCGATCAGCCCGCGCAGCTTGTCCGCCGTGCCCATGCCGGCGCGCACGTCCTCCAGATAGACGATCCGGAAATTTTCGGCGAGCGCGTCGACGAGATGCGTCAGCCGGCCCTTCTCGACGAACTGGCGCGAGGTGACGACGATGCGCACGCGCGCCGCGCGGCAGGCCCCGCGCAGGGACTCGGCACCGGCGGTGAAGTTCAGCATCGCCGCCGGCCGGCCGTGGGCGATCAGGCCGAAGAACACCCCGGCGGTGACCGACGCGGTGGGCAGCAGCAGCGCCACCGGCTCGCCGGGTGTCGTGTCGCGGGTCAGGATGTCGCCCAGCACGGCGGCGCGCGCGACCAGCGCACGATAGGAGATCGGCGGCGCGATCGCGTCGCGCAGCGCGTCCTGCCCGGCGCCCGTCTGCCGTCGGGACTCCAGCAGCGCGTGCGTGATCGTCTTCGGCGGCTCGTGGGCGGCGAAGCTGGCCTGCACCATCTGGTCGCTCAGCCAGTTCTTCAGCACGGCGCGCCGCTTCTTGCCGAACAGGCCGTCGACGTTGGGCGTCGGCCGGGGCGGCATCACGGTCACGGTGATCCTGGGAAAGAGGGCCAGCGGCAGGCGGCCGTGCATGCGCGACAGGATGGTGCGCTGCGCGCCGTCGATGATGATCGGCACGACCGGGCACTGCGCCTTGTCGGCCAGCATGCCGGGTCCCCCGGTGATCTTCATCAGGCCGCCCGTCACCGTGATGCGGCCTTCCGGGAAGATGCAGACCTTGTCGCCGTCGGCCAGCGCACGGGCGAGGACGCGCGCGCCGAAGGGATTGGTCGGGTCGACCGGTACGGTGTGGGCGAGGCGCAGGAACGGCCGGATGATACGGCGCTGCGCGATGTGGGTGTCGATGGCGAAGCGCATCTCCGGCAGGAATGCCGCCAGCAGCGCCGCGTCCAGGAAGGACTGGTGGTTCGGCGTGACCATCGCCGCCCCCTCGATCCGGCGCAGATGCTCGATGCCGCGCACCCTGGCCCGGAACGCGATGCGGAAGAAGCCGCGTCCGGCGGCGAGGATCGCATCGCGCAGCTTCGACGGCGCCGGCCTGGTGGGGTTCGGAGTTGGGCTGTTCATCCGCCTAACGTCGCTGTGGAGGCACGGTGGGTCAACGTGCGCGGTGTTCGGGCGTGCCGTCGGGGGGCGTCCGGGTGGTCGCGGCGATGCGGCGGTCGCGTATAGGATTGGTCCGGAGGAAACGACAGGAGGGCGTCATGAGCGCCGAATACGAGGTCTTCGCCGTCAAGTACGGCGCCCATACCGGCCGCCCGATGAACATCAACTTCATCGACGGCGACCCGCACGATACGTCGGGCGCGCTCGCCTTCTATGTGTGGCTCATCCGTGGCCACGGCCGCACTATCCTGGTCGATACCGGCATGACGAAGGAATCCGCCGCCTCGCGCGGCCGCACCATGGATCGCCTGCCGCGCGAAGGCTTGGAAAGGCTGGGCGTCAGCCCGCGCGAGGTGCAGGACGTCGTCGTCACGCACCTGCATTTCGACCATGCCGGCACGCTCGGCGACTGGGAGAACGCGCGCTTCCACCTTCAGGACGAGGAGATGGACTGCGCCACCGGACGCCTGATGTGCCACGACCGCCTGCGCCATCCCTACGACGTCGAGGACGTCTGCACGATGGTCCGCAAGGTCTACAGGGACGAGGTATGCTTCCACTGCGGCGACGCCGAAATCGCGCCGGGCGTCAGCGTCCATCACATCGGCGGCCACGCGAAGGGGCTGATGTCGGTCCGCGTGAACACCCGCCGCGGCCAGGTGGTGCTCGCCTCCGACGCCGCGCATCTCTATGCCAACATGGAACAGCAGCGGCCGTTCCCGATCCTCTACAATCTCGGCGACATGCTGGAAGGCTGGAAGAAGCTGAACCGCCTGGCCGACTCGCCGCAGCACGTCATCCCCGGCCACGACCCCCTGGTCATGCAGCGCTATCAGGCGGCGGGCGAAGGACTTGAGGATCTGGCCGTCAGGCTGGACGTGGCGCCGACGGATTAACGGCGGGCCAGTCTCGCTTCTAGGTTATCCGGCCATCTCTGAGCCCCGTGAAGGACCTGCAATACGACCATAGGTCAGTTGGCTGTCCCGGCTGCGCGTCGCTCGGGGCAGCCACTCGATCTTCACGGCTTGCCGGCGATGCGCGTTGCGAGCTCGCCGCGGAGGGCGTCCCAGCTTTCGCAGGCTTCCTCATGCGGTATGCGGCGCACGGTCGGGTCGTCGGCCTCCCGTAGTCCGGCCTCGACCTCCTCCCTGAACCATCGGTCGTGCGCGTCGTGGTCCTCGCGATGCCGGACATAGTCGCGCATGAACGCGCTCAGAAGCTGCTCGGCGGGCTCGTCTGCCGCCTCAGCTGCCGCGAGAAACCGCTCCCGCAGTTCCGGTTCGACCTCGATCGTGAGAACGGCTTGCTTCGCCATCGCGGTTCCTCCCGTAGCGTTCGCGGAGTCCGACCGGTATGTACGACCTGGGCAAGCGGGCGAAAAGGGTCGGCACGTGACGCCGCGGCCGTTCCCGAGCACACTGCGCCGCATTGGCAATCCAGGAGACGTTCGTATGCCTCTTTCGGGGATCAGGGTGATCGACGCCGGCAGTTTCATCGCGGGGCCGGCGGCGGCGACGGTGATGGGCGATTTCGGTGCCGAGGTGATCAAGATCGAGCCGCCCGAGGGCGACTCCTACCGCCGGCTGGGCGATTCGCCGGGCAACCCGGTATCGAAGGACGACTACGCCTGGATCGTCGAGAGCCGGAACAAGAAGAGCATCGCGCTCGACCTCAAGCAGCCGGCGGCGCGCGAGGTGCTCGCGACACTGGTGAAGGGCGCCGACGTCTTCCTGACCAACATGCCGCTCAACGTGCGCACCCGGCTCGGCATCCGCTGGGAGGATCTGTCCCATCTCAACGACCGGCTGATCTACGCCTCGCTCTCCGCCTATGGCGAGAAAGGCGAGGAGGCCAGCAAGACGGGTTTCGACAGCACCGCCTGGTGGGCGCGCTCCGGCCTGATGGACAATGTCCGGTCGGCGCCCGACGCGCCGCCGGCGCGTTCGCTGCCCGGCATGGGCGACCATGCGACGGCGATGTCGCTGTTCGGCGCCATCATGCTGGCGCTGTTCCGGCGCGAGCGCACCGGCAAGGGCGGCATGGTCGGCACCTCGCTGATGGCGAACGGCGTCTGGTCGAACGCCTTCCTGGCCCAGGCGATGCTGTGCGGCGCGCCGTTCAAGCTGCGGCCGAAGCGCGAGGAATCGCTGAACGCGCTCAACAACCTGTACGAGGCGGCGGACGGGCGCTGGTTCATGCTGGCGATGGTGTCCGAGGATCGGCAGTGGCCGGGTCTTCTGAAGGCGATCGAACGGCCCGAACTCGCCGCGGACGCGCGGTTCGTCGACAAGCCGGCCCGGATCGCGAATTCGCACGCACTCGTGGCGGAACTCGACAGGACCTTCGCGACCCGCGACTACGCCTGGTGGCAGGCGCGGATGGACGAATGCGGCGTGACGTTCGGCAG
>Ga0114916_1000569_pt1 | contig 24187 bp, 23 predicted proteins | sample MalvirAntarct_66_FD_83501 | JGI IMG/M metagenome (GOLD analysis project Ga0114916, IMG submission 83501) | Marine viral communities from the Global Malaspina Expedition - Malaspina viral metaG Antarct_66 | ecosystem: Environmental > Aquatic > Marine > Oceanic | place: West Anvers Island... | reverse complement strand
CTGACAGTTTCTACTACCGTTAAGATTTCACGACTCATACTATGCCTGTCCTATCATTTTTTAATTGACTTAAATTTTATAATTTTTGACTTACTCTATATTTTTACCATCAGTCATCTAAGCTATTAGACTAACCGCGTTCATACACTAAAAGTGTCTAATAGCGAATAGATTAAGCATCTTCGTAAATCAAATTGGCTTTATCAATATTGCTTAATGCAATCTCAAACTGCTCACCATCAGTGGCAGTCAGCTTTAAAGAGGTGGCATCGATACTGTTTAGAGTACCAGTTGCTTTACGGCGTTTTTTATCACCTTCACCAATCGCTTGTATCAAACGCAAGCTCACTGTCTGACCGACATAAGCATGCATTTGCTCATCTGAAAAGAACGCACGGTCAAAACCAGGTGAAGAGACTTCTAAAATAAACTCACCGGAAATCGGGTCATGAACTTCAAGAATACCGCTCACTTGGTGATTCACTGCTGCACAGTTTTCAATCGTTACTTGTTTATTTTGAGCTTGCTCTTCTGGCAATGCCTCAATATAAATGCGTAACAAAGAGCGATTGCCCTGTGGTGCAAACTCTATACCCCATAGTGCCACATCGCAAGCCGCGACGGCAGGGGCAATGATATTAGTCAATTCTGTAACTTTGGTCGAAAGCTTCATAATCTATTTATATTTTCCTATTCACTTATCTATCTTACTTAATAAATCCTGCTGAAGTTTTTCTTCATCATTATTTAATAAGAACCTATCGTTATTTAAACCACAGTGATTGTCTTATGCTTAAAGCATAAACACAAATGATATCTACCGGGTATTTATATCAGGGTAAGCTTAACAAATATCAAGCTCAGCCGCGCTATGCTTTTATTACTTATAAAGCAGTACTATCGATAAAAGAGTGAGGAATAAAAGATAGTGTGCTTAAGTATCATCGCGCTATGAATGACATGTGATGACAAGCTTCTATAAATGGTATCGCACTCTATAGACATAGAGCTTAGCATAAGTAGGATAGATATCGCGATTACACAGACCGCCAGATACAAAAAAACCCACAAGCATAATGGTGGGCTAATTGTTACTGACAAATTTAGTGTGCAAAACATCAGTATAAAAAGTGGTAGCGGGGGCTGGATTTGAACCAACGACCTTCGGGTTATGAGCCCGACGAGCTACCAGACTGCTCCACCCCGCATCAATCTAGAACGCGTATTATAGGGAGGTTTTATAGTAGTGTCAATCTTTATTTAAAAATAATTTAAATTAAAAATCTTAGCTATTTATGAACGACTCACTTAATACGATACAACTTTAAAACTTGGTGCGATTGGGGGGACTTGAACCCCCACAGCTTGCGCCACCACCCCCTCAAGATGGCGTGTCTACCAATTCCACCACAATCGCATTATTCTAACTGTTTTCTCTATATCCTCAATACCCATTATAGTTGACGCGTAAGGTAAGCATCAAAGGTCTAAGACTTGTAAAAACAGAAAAAGCATTGTAAATGTAACGCTTTCAAATAGCAAGGGCTGCCTACTTAAAAAACTAGAGTAACAGCAGCTACTGAGGATTTTGTGTCAAAGGCCGCGGTGTTTGTGGTGCTGAAACTGGTGCATCTAGACGAAACTGATCTTCTGCCTGCTTACGAGCATGGACTGCAAGGGTCATACTCGTGATAAAAAAGATGGCGGTCAATACGGCTGTCGCGCGTGTTAAGAAGTTGGCAGTGCCCGCTGCACCAAATACTGTACCTGATGAGCCGGCACCAAAAGAAGCCCCTGCATCTGCCCCTTTACCATGCTGTATCAAAATCAAGCCAATCATGGCAATCGCCACGATAATATGCAGGGCTAATATAAACGTAAACATGGTGGCCTCTTTTGCCGCGTAATGACGACTGATAACGAAAAACAAATCGTATGGTGTAATAGTGATAAAGATTGGCGGTAAATGTTGCCATATCGATGATATAAGATGATATAAATAGGGCGTATTGTACACGATTGCAAGGGCACTGTTAAACCCACTTTTGCCAACTGATAAAGACATTTTGTGAATAACAATTACAATAAAGACTCACGTTTTTATTATATCTATCAAGAATCTACTAGATACTGGCTTGGCTAAAAGCGGTGGCAATCGTCAGAAAGCTGTCAGCTTTCAATGAAGCACCGCCAACTAAAGCGCCATCAATCATAGAATCAGCAGCAAAGCTATTAGCATTATCAGCATTGACACTACCGCCATACAAAACCGTCATATTAGACAATGAGTCGGCAAATCCTGCCAATGTTTGCTTGATATGCTTATGAGTGGCGCTGACTTCTGCTACCGTTGGCACTTTACCTGTACCTATTGCCCATACTGGCTCATAAGCAATAATGAGACGAGTCGGTAATGCCTCAATAAGTTCTGGCTGCTGTGCAATGAATTTTTTGATAACCGCTAACTGATTATCAATGACTGTAAGAGTTTGCTTAGTATCATATTGCGCTTGGCTTTCACCAATGCAAAGTACCACGCCTAAATCTTGTGACAACGCATGAATCATTTTTTGCAATAAAGCATCGTTAGATTCTTGATGATACTGACGGCGCTCTGAGTGACCAAGGATTGTCCAAGTCGCTCCAGCATCGACTATCTGCTGCGCCGAACATTCACCTGTATAGGCACCAACACTGGCACTATGCCCACTAACGTCTTGAGCTGCACACAGTATTGAGGTGTCTTTTAGGCGACCATTCACTGCTGCTAAATGTATGAAGCTTGGTGCTACCATTATTTGACAACGCACGGAGTTATCGTGGCTCATTTGCTTGGTTGTACTAATAGCAGCGCATAAGTCGTCCAGTAGTGCGTTTACGTCATGGCTCGTTGCTGGATTCTGCTTCCAATTTCCAATTACCCAAGCTTGCATTCTTCTCTACCTTGTCTTATATATGGCTGCCAATATGGCTAATATGCGCGCAAGTATAACAAATATTTCACAAGTGCTATAGTATAGTGCGCCCCAAATCAAAACTGACCTTTCAACCGTTGCTTTAGTAACTATTGCTAAATAATTATTTTGATTGGCCAATCGAGCCCTACTCTCTATAAAACCTTTGCGCTCACGCAAATCCCTATATGATTTTCTCAATATAGGATAAAGTGCAGACAATCGATTTTTTTATCTCAAACCCGTATTTAAAATAACTATTTTAATAATTAGCTCAACTATCAACGATAAAATGGCAATAAGTAAAACACGGTGAATAGCCTGCTATTTAGGTAAATATATCGCCTACCAGATATCGAGCAAGGAGAAGTCTTAATGTCTATCACAACCAGTAAATACGGTGGCTTAGCACAGCAGCTGATTAGCGAAGGTATCGTAAGTGAAGCGCATATGAAAGCGGCGCAGACTGATTCGCAGCAGCAGCAAGTAGGACTGGTCTCTTATCTGGTAGAGCATAAGCTCGCCAATGCCTATCAATTGGCTCAAATGCTATCGCAAGCATTCGGCGATCCTTTATTTGATCTTGATACGCTCAGCTCAGAGGTCATCCCAAAAGACTTGGTCGACGAAAAAATCGTCCGTAAGTTTAATGCCTTACCAATGTTTAAGCGTGGGCAACGCTTATTTGTGGCACTGAGCGATCCGACCCGTATCGATGCGATTGATGCGATTGCCTTTAACTCTCGCTTGTCAATTGAAACCGTTGTAGTCGAAGAAGATAAGCTTAAAAGGCGTATTGAAAGCTTCTATGCTGATAGCATGCAAAATTTTGATAGCTTTTCTAATAGTGATTTGCATATTGGCTTTGATGAGAGTCAAGAAGAAGATGACGGCGAGACCAAAATCTCTGATAGCGTCGAGGAAGCACCGGTCGTCAAGTTTGTTAATAAAATGCTAGTAGATGCCATTCGTATGGGTGCGTCCGACTTACATTTTGAGCCCTATGAAAAAAGCTATCGAGTGCGCTTTCGAGTTGATGGGGTCATGCAAAAAATGGCCAACCCGCCCGTACAACTTGCTGGAAAAATCGCTGCACGTTTAAAAGTGATGTCACAAATGGATATCTCAGAGCGCCGGGTGCCACAAGATGGTCGTATTAAGCTTAAGATATCTAAAGATAAGGCCATCGACTTTCGGGTAAGCTGCCTACCTACCTTGTTTGGTGAAAAGCTGGTTTTGCGTATTCTAGATCCCTCATCAGCCATGCTTGGTATTGAAGCGTTGGGCTATGAGCCTGACCAACAAGATATGTTCTTGGAGGCGTTACATAAACCGCAAGGCATGCTCCTAATTACCGGTCCCACTGGTTCTGGTAAAACCGTCTCACTCTATACTGGTATTAATATCCTGAATACGGGTTCGACCAATATCTCGACTGCCGAAGATCCTGTCGAAATTAACCTTGAAGGTATTAATCAAGTCAACGTCAATCCAAAAGTGGGATTGACTTTCTCCACCGCCCTTAAGTCTTTCTTACGCCAAGATCCTGATATTGTGATGGTTGGTGAGATTCGTGATCTTGAAACTGCTGAGATTGCGATTAAAGCGGCACAAACAGGCCATATGGTACTTTCAACCTTACATACCAATTCAGCGCCCGAAACGTTAACGCGATTACGCAATATGGGTGTCGCTTCCTTTAATATTGCCACTTCCGTGAACTTGGTCATTGCTCAGCGATTAGCACGGCGCTTATGCAAAAACTGTAAAAAACCTATCAATATTCCGCGTCAAAGTCTGCTTGAGCTTGGTTTTACAGATGCAGATTTGGACAATACAGACAATGTCATCTACGAACCAGTCGGTTGTAATGAGTGCCGTGAAGGCTACAAAGGACGTGTGGGCATTTATGAGGTGATGAAAGTCACTCCAGATATTTCACGTATTATCATGGAAGATGGTAACGCGATAGATATCAAAGATGCGGCGCTAAAAAACGGTTTTAGAGACTTACGTCGCTCTGGTGTTTTAAAGGTTTTACAAGGTGTCACCAGTATTCAAGAAATGATGCGCGTGACTTCTGAATAGCATATTTGGTTGAAAAATTTGGTACAGATATTCCTCTGAGTAAATTTCATTATGTCCGTAAAGCTTGTTGTTTAATTACTATTAAACAATAATAGCCAGTAGGAAAAATAAAACAGATAAACACTGGTTTTTTGCGCTAAAATAAAGTATATCCGCTTAAAACAATGTGTTAACTACGTTTTATAGCAGGCATTATCTATATTGGACTATATCAGACCATTTTTTCAAGGAACGGACATGGCAAAAGCTAAGACCGACATGCTGTTAGACTTTGTCTATGATGGCGTCAACCGGCGCGGGCAAAAGGTAAAAGGTGAGACGACTAGCCGTAGCTTAGAGCTTGCCAAAGCCACGTTACGCAAACAAGGTATTACGGTTAAAGGTATCAAGAAAAAGCCAAAACCCTTATACACCTTTAAGAAGTCCATCAAGCCTATCGATATTGCTATTTTTGCACGTCAATTGGCAACTATGATGAAAGCTGGGGTGCCATTGACTCAATCCTTTGAGATTGTTGCGGACTCTCTAGATAATCCGAGTATGAAAGACTTGGTGTTACAAATTAAAGCCGATATCGAAGCTGGTGGTACTTTTGCATCGGCATTACGTCGCCATCCCCGCTATTTTGACGATCTTTTTTGCTCGCTTGTTGATTCTGGCGAGCAGTCAGGTGCGTTAGAAACCATGCTAGAGCGAGTTGCGACTTATAAAGAGAAAAGCGAGCTGTTAAAAGCTAAAATTAAAAAAGCCATGAAATATCCTATCGCGGTCGTTGTAGTTGCTATTATTGTCACCATTATTCTGCTTGTTAAAGTCGTTCCAGTGTTTGCTGATTTATTTGGCTCTTTTGGTGCAGAATTACCTGCTTTTACCCAAATGGTCGTAGGTATGTCTGAGTGGATGCAAGCATGGTGGTTCATCTTAATTGTATTTATTGGTGGCGCTATTATTGGGTTTTCAGAAGCTAAGAAGCGTTCAAAGAAATTTCGCGATGTCTTAGACCGTGCAGTATTAAAAGCGCCAATATTTGGCAATATTGCTTATCAAGCGGTGATTGCGCGTTTTGCTCGTACGCTGTCCACGACTTTTGCTGCCGGCGTACCGCTTATTGATGCGCTCGATTCTACTGCTGGTGCAGCAAATAATGTAGTTTTCTATAACGCTATTCAGCAAATCAAAAATGACGTCTCTACAGGACAACAATTACAGTTCTCAATACGTTCAACCAATTTATTTCCAAGTCTTGCTATTCAAATGGTAGGTATCGGTGAAGAGTCTGGTAGCTTAGAAGAGATGCTCGATAAAGTAGCAGTCTATTATGAAAACGAAGTTGATAACGCTGTTGATGGTTTGACTAGCTTGATGGAGCCGCTTATTATGGCGGTACTTGGCGTATTAGTTGGTGGTTTGGTCATTGCCATGTACTTACCAATCTTCCAGATGGGCTCAGTAGTAGGTTGAAAGCTAATTAAAGGACAGCTCATTAATGCAATTTATACAGCTATTACAAGAAAATATGAGTATTGCTTTAGTCGTATTTGGTCTATTAGGGCTTTGCGTCGGTAGTTTTTTAAATGTGGTAATTCATCGCACTCCATTGATGATGGTATTGGCTTGGCGACAAGAGTGTAGCCAGTTTATGTATGAGCAAGCAGATATGCCGCGTGAGCATACGATGCCACTAGTTAATATTGTTGCCACTGATACGCCTATTACCTTAAGCCGCCCTGCTTCACGCTGCCCGCACTGTACCCATAAAATTGAATGGTATGAAAACATCCCTTTAATCAGCTGGATATTACTACGCGGACGTTGCTCAGATTGCAAAGCGGCTATCGGGTTTCGATATCCTATCGTTGAGCTGGTCACTGCTCTGCTATCTGCACTAGTTATTTATCATTTTGGCGTCGGTATGGTAGGGCTGTCGGCATTAGTTTTAGTCTGGACACTGATCGCCTTAACTGGTATCGATTTTGATACTCAGTTATTGCCTGACCGCTTAACTTTTCCATTAGCAGGGCTAGGACTGGCGGTCAATTCACAAAGTTGGTTTGTGCCTCCTACTCAGTCGATATGGGGCTTGTTATTGGGATTTTTATCGTTATGGATCGTGGTCAAGATATTTTATTTAATCACCAAAAAGCATGGCATGGGACAAGGCGACTTTAAATTATTGGCAGTACTGGGTGCGTGGCTTGGACCTATGATGTTACCCTTGATTATTTTATTATCATCATTGCTCGGATCTATCGTTGGGATTATCTTGATGAAAAAACAAGGTGAGAGCAAGCCTTTTGCCTTTGGTCCTTATATTGCTATTGCCGGTATCGTGGCGTTGTTATACGGCTCAGATATCGTTAATTGGTATTTAGGTATGTATACTTAAGCAGTAGCCATTTCCCAATAGTTATGTTTAATCTTTCATTGATTACAGTCATTATCCTTCTATCAGTCAGATAAGTCATCATTATGTCAAAATACGCAGCAGCACCTTCACTTTATTCGCATCAGCCGCAAACGCCTGAGCATAAAAGTAAAACATTGGTAGTGGGTTTAACGGGTGGTATCGGCAGTGGCAAATCAGCCGCCAGTGACTGGTTCGCACAGCAGGGAATCGATATTATTGATGCAGATGTTATTGCACATGAAGTGGTGGTCAAAGGCAGCTCAACGTTGCGCAAGATCCAGAGGAAATTTGGTGATTGGGTGCTAAACGCCAATGGTGATATGGACCGCGCCGCTGTACGGACCCATGTGTTTACTTATCCTGATGCTCTAATTGAACTTGAAGCGATTACCCATCCAGCGATACGCGAAGCTGCAAAAAAGCAATTGGCAGAGAGTACCTCGCCGTATGTGGTGTTGTCAGCGCCGTTATTGATTGAAGCGGCAGAAGCTGGGCTTGCCAATTTATGTCAACGTATTTTGGTGATGGATGCCACAGAAAATACCCAACTTGCACGAGCCAGTCAACGTGATGCGCTAAGTGTGCAAAAAATTGAAGCCATTATGGTCAATCAGCTTAGCCGTGAAGAGCGCAATCGTCATGCGGATGATGTGGTATTAAATGAGAGTGATCTTACGGCCCTATATGTACAATTAGAGCCGCTCCATCAAGACTATCTTAAGCTTGCCCAGCAGCTAAAGTTCGCTGCCGATTAATCTCATACAAAGCCATACCTGTCGCCACACTGACATTCAAGCTTTGCAAGTTGCCATGCTCGTTGCCTGACATCGGAATATAAACCAGCTCATCGCAGCTTTCTGTTGTCAGGCGACGCATCCCCTCACCTTCTGAACCCATGATAATAGCCGTTTTACCAGTCAGATCTGCAGCATGGATCGGTTTGGCATCGGTATTAAGAGCGGTACCAAACACAAAAACGCCGGCATTTTTAATTTTTGTCAGCGTGCGTGCCAGATTGGTCACGCTAACAATAGGCATCATTTCAGCCGCGCCGACTGATACCTTGGCAACCGTTGGCGTCAAGCTAGCTGCATGATGTTTCGGACAAATGACTGCATCGACACCCATGGCTACTGCTGTACGCAAACAAGCGCCAAAATTATGGGCGTCCGTAATTTGGTCTAGTACCAGTAACAAACAATCATCTCGACCAGCAAGCGTATCTAGCAAACCTTCATCAGCGAAGCCTAATGGACGGGCGTTCAGCACTACGCCTTGATGTTGCGGGCTACCACACAGCTGAGTAAGTTTGTCTTTTTGCGTTGGTTGAATACTGATGCCATTATCACGTGCTTGCGCCATAATAGACTGTACATGACTGTCAGTCTCGCGCCCTTGCTGTACAAATAAGCTCAGTCCGTCAAGAGGACGGTATTTGAGCAAGGCATCAATGGCATGAATGCCATAAAAATAGGTAGGTTTTGCCATAATAGGCCTATTGATTATAAAGTGGGTATTGCACAGTGTTATAAAAAATATGCAATAAAAATAGAGATGTGTAATTGTAGCAATTAATGACCAGCTTCATCTAAATAATGTCAGCAAAAAAAAGAAATAAACCTGATAAGATTTATTTCTTTGGAATCATTGGCTTTTGGCTTCATCAATTATCTAACGACACTTTAAGGCGTATTAGCCTTCTAAGTGACAGATATACTGAACGATCTGTTCTGTGCGTAAATTGAAACCACTATTACCTTCAACCACGAATGACTGTCCTGCGCGGTAGTAGCTGAACTCCTCTTCCCCATTTATTTTGACTTCGCACTCACCACTAGTGATTTCAATACGTTCAGATGTATTGGTACTAAAGTGATAATGCTCGACCAAATTATCACAAGGCAAGATAACACCTAATGTTTTATGACGACCGTCCTCAAACATAATGGTATGGCTTGAGCAACGACCATCATAGGATATCGTGGCTTGAGCATTGACTGTTACATTAGTAAATTGCGCCGCTGTCATAGTGGCTTCCTTATCAAATAATTATTGCCAACTAAAAAACCAAATTGAATGTGTAGATAAGCAAATGCTTAGATAAGCGTTGTTATATCTACCTTTTACCATCGACTCTAAATCATTTTTACTTTGCTGTGAGCTGATTATAGAATTGATTTATCTTATAGGTTTAAAAATAACCATTTATTACTGATAGTTACTGACACACAGGTTTGTATCATGTTCTACAAGCTAACTGATCTGTCGTAGAATGCACGAAAATCTGGTGGTAAGAGTTTATCATTATGTGAGATTATGCTACCACATTATATCTATAAAGTTTGTTACAGCGGCAAGAAAGTTCCGCTTATTATGATGGCTTTAAGTGATGTTATTGATTACCTTTAATATTTGTATTTAAGATTATTTGCCACCATACTATTTGCCAATTGCATTTATCTATGTTGCAGTATGAACTGAACCGATTCATTCCTTTATTTAACCTATTGTAGAGATAACCTCCTTGTACGACATTACATCGTATTTGAGGTTTGTTGTCTGTCATGAGAGGCGTTGATGCTAGTATCATTAACTTTAAATCAGTTTGCGTTAATTGCTCAGCATGAGCTGAGTGTGGCTGAAGGCTTCAATGTCATCACTGGTGAAACAGGCGCTGGCAAATCACTATTACTCGATGCGCTGTCTTTATGTATCGGCGAGCGCGCAGACAGTGCAATGGTCCGGCATGGCGCGGCGCACGCGGATATCTACGCGCAATTTGATGTAGAAAACAATAGTATCATTGCTGAATGGTTTGCCAAAAATGAGCGGGCTTTAGAAGAGCCAGATGTATTGATTCGTCGACAACTTAGTAATACAGGGCGCTCAAAAGCATGGTTAAATGGCACACCTGTCAGTTTGGCTGAGCTTAAGAGTTTGGGTGCATTGCTGGTCAATATTCATAGTCAACATGCTCAGCAGGCGCTACTCAAGCCACAATTTGTAGTGCAATGGCTAGATGAAATGGCACAGATAACTTCTCTTGCTACGCAGACCTCAAGTAGCTATCAAACTTATCAGCAACTTAAACGCCGCGCTGACGATCTCGCTAGCCGTGAAGCTCAGCGCCAAGATCGTATTCAACTGTTGCAAAGCCAGTTAGCAGATATCGCACCGTTATTGGTCGTTGATTATGCAGAAGTAGAAGCAGAACACGAAGAATTATCTAATATTGAAGCACTAATGATCGAGGCCAGTCATGGCTTGCATTTACTCGATAATGATACCGATGAGCCCGATGTAATGACCTTGCTCGGGCAAGCAATTAAACTATGTGACAATCAAATGAGCGTGAGCCAAACCTTTGAGCAAGCCTCAGAACAGCTGCATTTGGCGCAGCAGCAAATCACTGAAGTGACAGGATTGCTATCAGATTATGCTGAGCAGCAATTGCCTGATCCTGAGCGTTTGCAGTCATTAGACAGTTTAATCAGTTTAGGTCATCGCCTATCACGTAAGCATAACTTGCCAGCTAGCGACTTGATTCATGAAGCAAAAGGCTGGGAAGCGCAATTAGAACAATTAGAAAACGAGCCAAGCAGTGATGCAATGGCGGCACAAATTGAGCAAGCATGGCAAGAGTATATAGCACTAGCAACTGAGCTAAATAAAAAACGGGCTAAAGCTGCCCCGATTGTCAGTAAACAGCTGATTAAGCAACTACAGCCGCTTGCCCTACCTAATGCACGTTGTGAATTCGTTTTTACCAAAAAGACCGATGTCAGCCAATATAATGGACAAGGCTGTTATGATATAGACTTATTATTCAGCGCCAACGTCGGTATGCCGATGCAGCCGCTACACAAAATCGCTTCAGGCGGTGAGCTATCACGTATGGCGCTAGTGATGCAGGTCTTGCAAGCGACCAATGCAGATAATAATGCGGCAAAACCTATGCTAGTCTTTGACGAAGTCGATGTTGGTATCAGTGGTGGTACGGCACAAGTGGTGGGTGAGCTGTTGCGCGCCCTTGGGCAAACGCAGCAATTACTCGCCATTACCCACCAAGCCCAAGTCGCTGCGCAAGCGCATCAGCATATCTTGGTACAAAAACACCATGACGAGCAAACTGAAAGTGAGCTTGTCATCTTAACCGAGAGTGCGCAAGTAGATGAGCTGGCACGTATGTCTGGTGGTGTTATTATCACCGATGTCACTCGTGACCATGCGCGCAGTCTATTGAGCGATGTTAAATGATCATTGATTGACCACCATAAACACCTTCTGACGGCTAAATCCTTGCTTTAGTTGATTTTTTATTCATTATCGCCATATAGTGGTGTCAGCTCTGTTATTTTACCTTTATTAGTAGGTTGCATTTGTCTCTATGTCCAAAGCCAATTTGACCCATCATTTTTTAATCGCGGCGCCTGAACTGTCAGACCCACGGTTTGAGCAGGCGCTGATTTATATCTGTCGTCATGATAAACACGGTGCACTCGGTCTGATGGTCAATCGTCCATTAGAGCAGGCACGCGTGGGAAAACTGCTAGAAGATCTGGATATTGAGGTTACAAACGCACAGGTGATGGAAGATCTGGCATTAGAAGGTGGACCTATGTACCCTGAGGTTGGCTTTGTACTGCATACAGGGCAGCCAGAATGGGCATCCTCATTTGCCATCTCAGAAAATGTCTGCATCACTACCAGCCAAGATATCCTCAAACGTATTGCAGCCGGTCAAGGCGTTGGTCATTATCAGCTCTGTTTAGGTCATGCCAGCTGGGGTAAAAAACAGCTCGATCGTGAGCTTGCTAACGGCGACTGGCTGGTATGTCCTGCTGATTTAAACTTATTGTTTGATACGCCTTTTGAGGAACGTTGGCAAATGGCCGCCGATAAGATTGGGGTTAATTTTGATTATTTAAGCAGTGACATCGGTCATGCTTAATCTCATATGCTGAACGAATACAGAACTAAAAATAGGAAACATCCCTTATTATGGTAGATAGCATTCTTATAAAAGATAGTACTGACACTAGCGTTGCTGAGCCAGCGATCAAGCCACACCTTATCTTAGCCTTAGATTATGGGGTTAAAAAAATGGGCATGGCACTCGGTAATAGCTTGACAGAAACGGCGCGTGCCTTTGATATCTTGGCGATGAATAATGGGCAACCTGATTGGGATAATCTACTCGGTATTATCAAGGTTTGGGGCGTGGCAAAGGTAGTAGTCGGACTGCCGTTAAATATGGACGGTAGCAGCTCTATGCTGTCAAAACGCGCACATAAATTTGCCCGTCGTCTGGCACATAGAATCATGGAGCAGCATTTACATGTCATCGTATCTCTATGCGATGAGCGCCTAACATCGGTCGCCGCGCGTGAGATAGCATGGGAAAATGGCTGGATTAAACATGAGCGCGCTCCGATTGATGATATCTCTGCCTGTATTTTAATGTCGACCTACTTTGCTGATCCTCATAGCAGTATCGCCATCGACGCCATCAAAGCAGATTAATTGAGCATTAGCTTTCTTTTTAATGTCCCATCAATACCTGATATAGTCGGTTCTACATAAAAGAAATACAAATGTTATCAATCACTACTGGGGTTAATTTTCCTTGCTTGCTGTGCCTACGCAGACAGAGGCTGCGAATAATTAACCCCAGTAGTTCTGTACCCTTTTAAAAGTGAATCAACTGTACCTCCTCAATCCAAACGACTAAATGACTGATTACTATGACCACTGTCTCAGACCACTCTTTGCACAATAGCTCTCGACATGGTTTTGCACCGCTTGCCATTGCGCGTATCAAAGGCGCCCAACGTGTCAACCAGATAGCCGTCTATCTCATTTACGCCGCTATTATCGCTTTTATGGTTTTTGGCACCATTGCTAGTATTAAAGCCTTTCATGACAATCAGCTCCTGTATCAACTATTCTACAATTTGCCTTATGCTTTGGTGGCACTGACTATTCCATTGACGCTATATAATGCCTTTATCATCTATCGCTATCGTCTCAATCAAACCTCGATGGTGATTATGACCATTGGTGTCTCAAGTATTATCCTGATCGGCGGACTGTTATTTGCCGATACGGCTTGGTTAGGATTGGCATCGTGGCTCGGTGTGGCTTTTTTATTTAAGGTGAGCTTTAAGCGCTTCTTTAATTTCTTAGCCCTAGCCGACTTACCTGAGAATAATAACAGCACTGAAAATACTCCTTTATAAAATCAGTAACAAACAAGTATCCAGCTACCAAACTTATCTATTAGGTTTATAAAACAAAATATGACGACTTCAATATTAGACACGACTATTCACCATCATTTAGATACCCAAGGGCTGATTTGTCCTGAGCCAGTCATGATGCTACATAAGACGATTCGTAAAGCGAATGGCGGCGATGTGATTGAGATATTAGCCACTGATCCTGCCACTACGCGTGACATTCCTAATTTCTGCCGGCACTTGGGACATACCCTTGTCCATCAAGAAACGCTAAACGATGCGCCAACCTATCGTTATTTAGTCAAGAAAAAGAGCGCTTAGCGCAATATATAATGCAGAAATATCTTTGCGTTATAAAAATACATCATTCACATCTGAAAGGTAGGTCGCGTGTTAGCAACAGAAATACAGTACGTGCAATGGCACGAAAATGAAACCTTACGTCAGGCCCGCTGGTTGTCTCAAAGCAATCATGTGCCGCCTGCGCGTATTGTTGTGGTCGACGACAAAACAACAGCCGATGAGGCTTATCGCTTGGCTTGTGCTGGAACGTCAATGCTGTGGCGCGGTGATTTTAATAATGCAAGGCAACTGCTGCAAGCCATCACTCGACGCATTGACCGTGCGAATGAGCGTTCTGAGCAGCGTAAAATTAATAAAGCAGCTAATAAACCTGCTAAGTCCGCTAAATCTACAGATGAGGCTTCAGCATCCTCTAAAGACATCCCTAATCTTTTTCATCAGCAACGCCAAGTCCAATCTCAGCGTTCGCGCCTATTAAGCCGTTTATTATTAGAGCTTGATGCCGGTTATGTCAGCCAGTTACGCCGCGCCCCTGATGTCAGTGCTGCTTGTACCGCTGCTTTTGGTGAGTTGAATGAGTCATGTCTAATTTCATTTCGTGACCTGCAAGGTGCCTTAGGTGCGGCAGGATGGCGCGTAAAAGGGGTGGCAATCGAAAATTTGGGTTTATCAATTTTCCCGCATTATGGCGTCTTTGCACCGACTCGTCATGAGTATGTACAGCTGTTGCTCGATGCACCGTTGCCAGCAAGTTATGATGTTGCTTTTGATATCGGTACCGGAACCGGTTTGCTTGCTATTATTCTGGCGCAGCGCGGTGTGAAGCAAGTGATTGCGACGGACTTAAATCCGCGTGCATTAGCCTGCGCTAGTGACAACCTTACACGTTTAGATTTACCTGCAGTGCAATTGCAGCAAGCAGACTTGTATCCGACTGATGCGCCATTGGCTAATTTGCTGGTCTGTAATCCACCTTGGTTGCCTGCCAAGCCAACCTCGCCCTTAGAATTCGCCGTCTATGATGCCAATAGCACGATGTTGCGTGGGTTTTTGCAAGGCGCAAAGCAACATTTAGCTGAGCAAGGAGAGGTCTGGTTGATTCTGTCAGATTTGGCAGAACATTTGCAGTTGCGCAGCCGCGATGAATTATTGGGCTGGTTTGCTAATGCTGGTTTAGAAGTAAAATACCGTCTAGATACCCAACCTAAACACGGTCGAAGCCAAGACGATACTGATCCGCTATTTGCAGCGCGTAATGCGGAAGTTACCTCGCTATGGTGTTTGGTACCTGTTAATACTTAAAATATAAAAACGACTTTGCCAAATTTTATTAACTGATAGTCAACTTAAATATAAAAAATATCATTTATATCCACTTGTAATTTCTTATACCACTGCCGAGTATGTCTTATGAGCCGCGACCGTGCCGTACAGCAGCGCCAACCAAAAGCGCTGGCCGTAGATGATGAACCGGCTTATATAACCGAATTTCGTCAAGCAATGCTGGCTCGTGGTTTGGCCACGCGTACCCGTAACGCCTATGTGCGTGATTTGCGCTCCTGCGAATTGACCAATTATACGGCATTAACGCGTTGGCAGCCCGAAGATGTGCTGCACTGCCTGTCTATTCTTACTCAAGATGGCAAAACGCCGCGTACGCAAGCGCGCATGCTTTCAAGTTTGCGTCAGTTTTATCTGTGGATGATTGCCAGCAACCTACGTGAAGACAATCCTTGTGAGCGTATTAAAAGTCCAAAACTTGGTCGTCCACTGCCAAAAGATTTGGCAGAAGCTGACGTCGATAATCTCCTTGCCGCGCCCGATAGCAGTACTGCGCTAGGGCTACGTGATAAAGCCATGTTAGAGGTACTTTACGCTTGCGGTTTGCGCGTTAGTGAGTTGGTTAACTTGTCTCTTGAACAAGTGAATCTAAACTCAGGCTGGCTACAAATCACGGGGAAAGGCAATAAAACCCGCTTAGTGCCTTTAGGGGAATATGCAGCAGATGCGCTTGAAGATTATTTGACGCATGGACGTGGTGATTTGATAGCCCATTTAAAAGCAGGAAATTGCCAAGCAGTGTTTTTAACTGCGCAAGGTGGCTATATGACCCGGCAAAACTTTTGGTATCTGCTAAAGAAGTACGCCAAAGTTGCCAGTATTGATAAAGAGCTGTCACCGCATACCTTACGTCATGCTTTTGCTACTCATTTACTCAATCACGGTGCCGATTTACGGAGCGTACAGTTATTATTAGGGCATAGTGATTTATCGACGACGCAGATATATACCCATGTGGCGACGGCTAGATTGCAAAAACTCCATGCTGAACATCATCCAAGGGGTTAGCTTAATGATCTACGAGATATTATTACCAACATAAAAACCTATGAATTAAAGCAAAAAAACGGCAATATTATAATAATACTGCCGTTTTTTCATACTTAATAGAAACGTAATCTTGCTTATATGCTATAGCGATAATGAGGACAAGCCTGCATATTCTGTGCCTTTTGATAGTACATAACGCTTACTGGTTTCCCCATCCGTTAAGAAGCCACCAAACGTCTGCGATACAGCGCTAAATAAAATAATACTGACAGCAGACAATGCTTCTTCAGCCAACTCTGTGGTATTTAATAGCTCTTTGGCTTTGGCCACACTAATCACAGCACAGCTTTCATTTTCACTAAGACGAGGCTTGGTCTCTTCATTATAGTTTTTATAACAAAAAGCGATAGACACATATTCATCACAACCAGATAGCTCAGCCAGATAAGCTTTATCGATAGTTTTTACTGCTTCCACACATTTGACACCCGGCTGTTTTTTGAGAGGCTTAATACGCTTACTATGTACAATATGAATAAATGTTTCTTGCGCTGGATTTACTTTCGTTTTGATTTTAGACTTCATATTTAAGCATCCTTTCTAATTAAGTAAAGCTTGGTGAGTTTAATCTTAGTAAGCTGGTACAACTCCTAGTATGACCGTAATTCTTCATATCAAGAAGACACTATAATAAATAGTTGACCAATTAGTTAGCTTTATTAGTATTCCATAGCTTCAATAAGGATGCTATAGCATTTACGATATAAATGCGTAAACGGGTAACTTCAACCTGACATAAATCTGATAATGGTTCCTGTCAAATATTCCTCCTTTAGTGCCCATCACAATTTCCACTAATACGTAGCTGCAAATCTTCCCTTTTATCGTTACAATACTCATCATAATGTGCACCCTGTTCATTTGAGCAATGCACCACCTTTTACTTATCCATAATCCGAGAATTCCATGAGCCATAGACCACCTAGCGATCTATTAGAAAAAGCCAAATACTGGCGCGAAGATATTAATTTTCGCGAAGACGTACTCGGCAAGCCGTTTGATTTTGCGACCACGTGGGGTATTTTTTCACCACAAAAGCTCGATGACGGTAGCTTGATGTTACTTGATTATGTGGATTTTCAGGCGGATGATGACTCGATAGATTTGGGCTGTGGCTACGGCGTTCTGGGTATGGCAGCAGCGCGCGAATGTCCTAATGGTCAGCATACTTTGATTGATAAAGACTTTATGGCAGTAGAATATGCGCGCCTTAATTGTGAAAAGAATGGTCTAAAAAATGTCGATGTACATTTATCAAATGGCTTTAATCACGTGGCAAAAGACAAAGACTTTAGCCTTGTGATGTCAAACTTACCAGCCAAAGTAGGCAAAGAGCAGCATTACCTTTATTTCCTAGATGCTCATGCGCGTATGCGTAAAGGTGGACGCTTTTACGTGGTGACGATTAATGGCTTACGTCAATTTATGAAACGCTCATTTACCGAAGTCTTTGGAAATAGCGAAAAGGTAAAGCAGGGCAAGACTTATACGATTACCATGGCAACCAAAGATTAAATCCTAGAATCAGACAAATAAAAAGCACGCTAGATCATAATGATTTAGCGTGCTTTTTTATGGCTAAACTTTTAGATTTACATCATTTTGAGAGTTACATCTGCCGTTTCAGTAAATATCCACCCAACAATGCGCTGGCAATAATTGGCAGTATCACCATCAGTAGTGGCGAAAAGCCCGTTGCTAGTGACACAAAACCGACCAAATCCTGCACATAACTAAATAGCAGCCCAAACAATAATGCCACGACAATTCGCAAGCCAAGACTGTGCGTACGCAAGGAGCCAAAGACAAACGAGCAGGCGACAATCACTAATGACAAGATAGACAAGGGTGATAATAGCTTTTGCCAAAACGCCAGCTCATGACTTAAAGAGCGAGTGCCTTGCTGACGCATAAATTGACGATGCTCATAAAGTTGCGTAAGAGATAAATCTTCGGCTTGACGCGTGAGCAAATACACAGACTCAGGGGCAAACGGTAAACTCAATGTGTCTGTGGGCGATATGGCTTGGCTACTTTCAAAGCCTTGATTAATCATCAGCTTGGTCATATTGTTCAGCTGCCACTCATAACGATATTGCTCGCTCGGTTTGCTGCTAGCGGTAGCAAGCGCCTCGCGCCCGATATATTGTCCGCCCTCAGCATGAATGGCGGTTTGCAAGTTGCCGTTATTATCTAAGTGCCAACGCTTTACCTGACCGATATTCCCTTTGACATCAGCATAATCGATATACAAGATATCACTACCATCCGGCTTGGCACTGCCGTCTTTTGTATTCTCAAAGCGTGGTTGCACTGTCCAGTAACCACGTACTGAAGTTACTAACGAGCTGTTATCCTCACTATTAATCTCATTTGCCAATTGATTGGAATACGGCAACACAAACTGGTTAATGAATAATGCTAATACTACAAAAATCATAGCTGGCTGCAATACCCAACTGACGATTCGATAAACGCTAATACCAGCAGCTCGCATGACGACCAGCTCACTGTTATTGGCCAGCAAGCCCAAACCAACGACCGCACCCAATAATGCCCCTGTTGGGATAAATTGCTCTAAAAAATAAGGCGAGCGATAAAAGATATATCTGATTGCCTCTCCCATCGTATAGCTATCATCTAGCGAATCAAGCTCAGATAAATAAGAGAATACCAGCTGTAATGCCCACAATCCTATGACCGCAGCGATAATCGCTAGCAAGGCATTTAGTTTCACATAGCGGCTAAGCACTTTGAGGTTAGTCGGTTTTGAGCTAAGCATCGATTTAGCATTTGGCGAATTCGGCTTCGATGATTTAGAGAATAGAGCGCTCATTAGGATTGCCCTCCTTGTGAGCGACTATTTTGATTGTCGGCAACCGTCAAAAGCTCATTCTCCGGCTTGCGAAAGCGCAATCGGTGCTGCACGCGGCTACCCCAATTCATATACAGTGCCAAGGCCATAAATCCTAAGATGAGCCATGCATAAGCCCACACGCTTACACTGCCTTTACCGACAGCATTTTTGAGCGAGATGATACCGAGCGCGCAGCTGACAAACAGTAAAATGGAGGGAAATAGGCGTAACCAACGACCTTGACGTGGACGAACTTGCGCCAGTGGTACGGCGAGCATCGGCGCGATAATCATCAGCCATGGTAATGATAAACGATAACCAAGCTCGCCTTGGGCCGCACGCATGGCATTATTACTACCCACTTGCGCATTGCCTGTTGCCGCTTGCCATAACGGTCCAATCGCCTGCGTCTCGATATTGTCTTCGGTTATGACTTCTTTCGACGACTCCGTCAAGGTAATACGATAGCGATCAAAACCTACTTGATTGTATTTTAAGCTACCAGCCCCGACTTCATAACGGCGACCTTGGAACAAATCCAATTGGGTTACGCCACTATTGCCGGTATCTACTTGTTCAGCACGTTTGGCAAGCGTAATCGTGTCTTTGCTAATATTATTATTGGCAAGCGCTGTGGGCAATTCTGGAATATTGAGCTGTTCGGCAGTTTCGACATCGATGTTATTTTCAAGATCCATAGCACTATTTTTAGCAGTGTTATTTTTAGCCCCATTGCCCTTTTTTTCAGGCTCAGACTGAATCAATATCACATCTTGTAATTGTTTTTTATCATCACTTAAACTGCCCACATACAGATGATAATTGCCACTGCTAATAAATTGATTGGGGCGAATTAAGTCAAAGGCACTGGTCAACGCTTGCTGTTGCCAGACATTCTCAGATGAACGCACGCCCCATGGCTTACCAACGATGGATAATGCTGCCTCACCAACGAACAATGCCAAAATCAATGGCGTCATCAAGCGCCCAAGCCGACCGCGCGACACGCCACTGGCATTAATCACCGCCATTTCTTGGTCAACATACAGGCGCCCAAATACCAGCATTAACGCAATAAAAAACGCTAATGGTAGGATAAGCTCTAAGAAATACGGTAGGTTATAACCAATGATGGTAAACAGCAAACCGATGTCTAAATTACCTTCAGCTGCGATACCAAAATAGCGTATCAAACGTCCGCCCAGCATCATCACCACTAAAAACCCCAAGACTAATGCGGTCGTTGAGGCAACTTGTTGGGTCATATAGCGGCGTAATATCACAGTAGGCACTCTTAGCGGTTGTAGAAGTTGGCGTTCGTGCGGTTCATCGCGACTGTATTGATAAGGACAGTTAAGCTTGACCAGAGACGATAGGCATAACCGCTAATGCTAGCATATTTCTAGAAAAAATAGCGTGGAAATGTGTTTGGAAACATTACCTAGCCGTTATCAATAACGCATTTATTACTCACTCATCAACAGGGTTAAATAGGGACGTAACTGCGTTATTTAAAACCTAATCGCATTATATAAGATATAAGCGCTTTAACTCAGACATCACGAGTAAGTCTCTCATACATGCTTTCTAACTGAATTTGTGTACTGTACGTATCACGTACTGAATACTATCAGCATTAGTTGTTAGTATTTAACGTTAGTTAACATTCAAAATTATTTAAGATTTAGCATCTACACTTATATCGTTTACTAATTAACGGAGCATAAAATGTCTATTCCCTCTACTTTACTTGGATTAGCTGGTGGTCAATTTAATGAGATTGATTGGTCAAATTGCGCTATCGTCATGATTGATTTTCAGAATGAATATGTTGACGGCGCGATGCCGTTAGGTGATGCCGGTAGTAAAGCTACTGCGAACGCGTGCCTGCTACTCGATAGAGCTAGAAGCGAAGCTATCCCGATATTTCATGTTACTCATCACGGGCAGGATAATGACAAAATTTTCAATCCATTATCATCAAAAGTAGATATTATTAATAGCCTGCAGCCCATTAATGACGAAAAAACCATTGTTAAAATGCACCCTAATGCATTTTATGATACCGAGCTGCAAGCGCTAATAAAATCGGCTGGTAAGCAACAAATTATTTTTGCAGGCTTTATGAGCCATATGTGCGTCAGCTCAAGCGTCAGAGCAGCCTTTGATTTGGGTTTTGAAAATTTTGTTTGCCATGATGCTTGTGCCACGCGCGATCTGCCTAGTGTTGCAGGACAAGTCATAACGGCTAGTACTGTGCATGACAGTGCGATGGCTGCACTTCAAGATAGATTTGCCGCTCTAGTAGCGACTGATAAGTTGACTAACAGCTAACGACAGACCCTAGAATAATGCAAGAAATAGCTCCAGAAACATTACCTAACCCTTGCTAACTGCGTACTGTATGCCGATATGCTACACTACTATGCTTGCTTGATAGGTGTGCTATTTAAGATAAGTAGCAGTTAGAATACACTATCGACTCAAATGCGTTAGCAGTTAAAATTTGATATCTTTTTAAATTTGACACCTTACTGTATTCACGCTTTTAAAAAAATGCATTCATCTAATAAGGATAACAATATATGAATATTAAATTAACGCAAAGTTTACCGAAAACCCATACACAAAAAATTCTTAAAAAAGAAGCCAAAAGCAAAGATGCCGCTTGCCTCGTCGTCTTAATCGATGATAAGAAAAACATCTTAGCAGAGTCGGTATTGAGCGATTATCACACCCGTATTGAGCAATTGATTGAAGTATCGCACTTTAACGGCAAAGCTTGTGAAACCGTTGCTGACTATGCTTTAGCTGGTGATAAGAAAACCACCAAAGAAAATCCAGTACAGCTGTTATTGGTCGGTGTGGGTAATGTTGATAAATTACGTCATAGCGTTCTAGAAAAAATTGCCAATACCATTTATAAGAGCACGCAAAAGCGTGTTGACTCTATCACTGTTGCGCTGGGCGATAGCTTAGAAGAAAACCATTTTAGTCAATTCGCGCTGAGCCTACTGGCAGCAAGCTATCGTTTTGACAAGTACAAATCTGAGCAGCAAACGCCTGTTTTAACGGATATTTACTTACTGGCAGAGCCATCTTTAGAGGAATCGTTAAACTTTGCACAAGCGGTCTTCACTGGTCAAAGCTTAACCCGTGATGTCGCCAATGAGCCGGGTAATATCTGTTTCCCAGCGTATATGGCTGAGCAAGCACAGGAATTGGCAGCCACTTATCCTGACCTATTAAAAGTCACTGTATTAGGTGAAAAAGAGATGTCAGCATTAGGTATGAACTGCTTTCTATCGGTCGCGCAAGGCTCTACCAAAGAAGGTAAACTTGTACTAATAGAATATCGTGGCAAGTCTAATTTTAGCGTCAATGCTGATGGCGATACTAGCAAAGCCACTACCAACAGCGCAAAAGTAGCGGGTGGTTTAAAAGCGTTAGCTGATAAGTTACCAACCAAAGCTGCTAGCAAAAAAGCCGCTAAAAACGCGAAACAAGATAGTAATGATGATGTGCAAGTTGCAAATGACGACTCGCCTATCGTATTGGTCGGTAAAGGAGTCACCTTCGATTCAGGTGGTATCTCAATCAAACCGGGTGCGGCGATGGATGAGATGAAATTTGATATGGGCGGTTCTGCTGCGGTACTAGGTACCCTAAAAGCATTATGTGAAGCGCGTCTACCTATCAACGTCGTCGGTGCGCTAGCTTGTGCTGAAAATATGCCATCGGGAGAGGCAACGCGCCCTGGCGATATCATCATAGCAATGAACGGTAAGTCAGTTGAGATATTAAATACCGATGCTGAAGGTCGTTTAGTATTGTGCGATACCTTGTGCTACGTACAGAAGTATTATCAACCAAAAGCCATCATCGATGTCGCAACCTTGACTGGTGCTTGTGTGGTTGCGCTAGGTCACGTCCGCTCAGCGGTCTTTAGTAATGACGAAGATGTGTTGTTCGACTTAGAAAACGCGAGTCATTTATCAGGTGATCTTATCTGGCACATGCCAATGGATGACGAGTATCAAGCGCAGATTGACTCGCCTATCGCTGATATTCAAAATATCGGTGGTAAAGGTGCTGGTGCTGTTACTGCCGCATGTTTCTTATCGCGCTTTATAGAAGAAGGCCAAGCATGGGCGCATTTAGACATCGCTGGTACGGCATGGATTTCAGGTCAAGACAAAGCTGCGACTGGTCGTCCTGTACCGTTATTTATGCAATATCTGAGAAATAGTGCAAACATGGCATAACTTATTAATGAAAACCAATTAATGAAAATCAGTTTATGAACGTTAGCTTCTATGTATTAACTGAGAATAAAGCCCAAGATTTCTTGGGCTTTATTTGTCAGCTGACCCAAACCGCGCTTAATAAAAGCAATCAATCATTGTTAATTCTTATCGACGATGATGAATTGCTATCGACGCTTGATAAGGCATTATGGGCGCAAGAGGCTACTAGCTTTATCCCCCATCAACGCCTTTTGAATGCTGATACTGATATCAACCATAAAGCGTTAGCGCCTGTACTTCTGAGCAATTATATACCTGCTAACTTTAAAGGTATGGTTCTTAATACCACTATACATCCAGTAAGCACTTTTATGACAGCTACTATCAATGCGAAACCTACTCGCGTCCTTGAGCTGATAAAACCTGATGCAGCTAGTGTGCAAGAAGGTCGTCATAAATATAAAAGCTATCAACAACTCGGCTATGAGCTAACCCACTTTACAGTTTAATTCCTCAAACCGCTTTATTTGTTATGGTAAAATCATTCTTTTTGCCACATATAATGCCTTTTCTTTAGCTCTATCATCCCAGTCAGATGCGGGTTAAAGGTAGGCGCTTATCCCAAAAAATGCTACCATCCTCCGATTATTTTTCTGTTTTCGCTATAAATATCTTATTTATTGACAAGGTTGAGGGTGTAT